>Ga0209153_1000173_pt1 | contig 35360 bp, 30 predicted proteins | sample GraSoiAngelo_120_FD_185877 | JGI IMG/M metagenome (GOLD analysis project Ga0209153, IMG submission 185877) | Grasslands soil microbial communities from the Angelo Coastal Reserve, California, USA - 14_0919_09_20cm (SPAdes) (version 2) | ecosystem: Environmental > Terrestrial > Soil > Grasslands ... | reverse complement strand
AAATATGCGGCTGCTTCGTTGGTTCGTTCCGCTGCTTGCGCTTGTCGCAGGCAGCCCCAGTGCGCTCGCACAGGCGAATTATCCCGACCGGCCTATCAAGATGATCGTGCCGCTGGCAGCCGCCAGCGCGGTCGATGTTGCGGCCAGGATCGTGACGCAGAAGATGGCCGACAATATGGGCCAGCAGTTCGTGATCCTCAATCTGCCGGGCGCGTCCGGATTGATCGGCGCCGAGCAGGTCGCGCGCGCCGAGCCTGACGGCTACACCGTCGGCGGGTTCAACGACAGCATCATGACCATGGTGCCTAACCTGCAGGCCAAAATGCGCTGGGACATTTTGAAGGATTTCGAACCGGTGTCGCTGGTTGCCACCGTGGAGTGGGGGCTGATCACCGGCAACCGGACGAGCTACAAGAGCGCGGCCGACCTGATCGCTGCCGCGAAGGCTGCGCCCGGCAAGATCGACTATGGCTCCGGAGGGCCTGGCAGCCCGCAACATCTGGCGATGGCGATGTTTGCCTCCGCGGCCGGTATATCGCTGACCCACGTGCCTTATAAGGGTGCCACGCAGGCAGCGACCGATGTTGCCGCCGGCCAAATTCCGGTCGGCTTTCAAGGGCTCGGGACCGTCGCCGCACTGGTGCGCGGCGGTCAACTCAGGCTGATCGGGGTGACCACCGAAAAGCGCCTGCCGCAATTCGCCGACGTGCCGACGGTCTCGGAGTCCGGTCTGCCCGGCTTCTTCTTCAATTCCTGGTTTGCGATGCTGGCGCCCGCCGGGACACCGAAGGAGATCGTCGGCCGGCTGAACGCTGAGGTGGTGAAAGCTATCGGCGATGCCGAAGTTCGCCGCAAGCTCGAGGAGCTGGGCTTTGCCGTGCGCGGCAGCAGCCCAGAGGAACTCGGCGCGATGACCCGCGATCAACTCGCCAAATATGCCCGTGTGATCAAGCAAATGGGCATCGCCAACGAATGAGGCGAGGCGACTCCTTTTCGGCCGTTCCAAGGTCCGCTTAGCGCCTTAAAAATGTTCATTTGTACACATACAATTTCAAGTAGTTCATCTGCCTGTTAAAATTTTCCGTCGATCGTTTCTATCCGGAAGGAAGACGCCCGCCCACCTGCGGCTATACTTCGCATGGTCGGCCTGTTTGGGCTTGCTATGGTTCCGTCAAGTGGTTAGCAGTCTGGACTAAATTCTTGCAGGCAGAATTCTTGCAAGATGGCGGCTTGCAACGTGGCGGGTTGGCTCTTCCTTTTATCGGTCCCCGTCTCCGGTGATAGCGTGCTGTCTGGCGAGAAAGGCAATCCGAGAAAGGCAATCGGTGAATGGCTCCGCAGAGGCCCATAGCTGAAGCCGTCCGCGGCGTAGATAACACGGGTGGTGGTGCGCGCCGCATGGTGAGCAGCAAATTGTCGGTGCTGCGCAAGCATCCGATCTTCTGCGATCTTGAGCCCGAAGCGCTCGATCAGCTCTGCCGCTACGCCAAGCATATCACGCTCAAACGCGGTGCCTCGATCTTCTGCAAGGGAGATCCCGGCAACAGCCTGTTCGCGGTGATTTCCGGCACCGTCAAGATCAGCATTTCCTCGCCTGACGGGCGTAATGCGATTCTGAATCTGATCGGCCCCGGCGAGATTTTTGGCGATATCGCGGTGCTCGATGGCGCGCCGCGGTCGGCCGACGCTACGGCCAATACCAATTGCGAGTTTTTCGTCATCGACCGACGCGAATTCCTCCCGTTCGTGAGAAGCCAGCCGGCACTGTCGATGAAATTCATTGAGCTGCTCTGCGCGCGGCTGCGGTGGACCAGCGAACAGGTCGAACAGATCATTCTCCAGAATCTGCCGGGCCGGCTCGCCAGCGCGCTGATCGGTTTGACGGAAAAGCGCAAGCTTGAGCCCGCAAACCAAACGATCGCCATCACCCAGCAGGAAATCAGCGAGATGGTTGGCATGACCCGGGAAAGCATCAACAAGCAGTTACGGGCATGGGCCGCCCGGAAATGGGTTCGCCTCGAACACGGCGCAATCGTCGTGCTGGATGTCGGATCGCTGCGTGAACTGGCCGAGGCTGGATCGGGTGAGGATGCATAGGGCGCACGCCGCACAAGTTTGCGATCATTTTCTGCCTTTGAGACCGTTCAAAACATAGAGCCGCGGTAAAGAATTTCCCCGCAAATGTGATCGAGATCGCATTTGCGCAACGGCTCGTGCGCTAGCAGCATCGATGCAATCCGCGCTCAGGAGATATCGATGCAGCGAGCTGCCAATGATTTGAGTCCGTCCGACCACCGCTTCTTGTGGAGTTTGACCACGGGCATTCTTCTGGTCCACGGCGTCGTTCTATTGGTACTTGTTGGCCTGGTGACGCGCTATCCAGCGACTTCGCAGTGGATTTCGCAAGGGGTTCAGGCCGAGTTTGTCGGCGACCCGCCTCCGGTGATCGCACCGACGCAGCTTGCCGAGCCGGGCGGCCAAATGCGGACCGTCAGGGCCAATTAGTACGGAGGCTTATCCGAACCGGAAACGCCGTGAACGGCGTGGATTGCTCGATTCATCCAGCCGCGAGGTTGGCGCCGCGTTCGATCATGAACTCTGCATCAATCAGTTCCCGCGAATGATTCATGTCCGATTGCGCCATCAAGAGAGTAAGGTCCTTGCCCCGCAGCGACGCAAGCACCTCGGACAACCGCTCGGAAAGCGCGGGCGCGATCCCTTCGAACGGTTCGTCGAGCAACAGACATTTTGTGCCGATTCCGAGCGCGCGGCCGAGTGCAACCAGCTTCTGCTGGCCTCCGCTGAGCAGCAGCGCTTTGCGGCTGCGCATCTCGGCGAGTTCGCCGATCGCGTTGTAAACGAAGTCGAGCCGCGCCTTGCGGTCGAGATGCTTTGCGACCCACAGCGGCAACAGGATGTTCTCCTCGACCGTGAGCTGAGGCACCAGGCAACGGTCTTCCGGCATGTAGCCAATACCGAGAGCCGCACGGGCGTGCCGGGGCCGGACCGACAGATCAATACCGTCAAACCAGACAATGCCCTGCGCAGGCTTCAGATGCCCCATGATCGAGCGCATCAGCGTTGTCTTGCCGGCGCCGTTGCGGCCGACGAGGCTTACCATGGCGCCCCTCGCGATTTTCATGGAGAAGCCGCGCAACGCCGTCATCGAGCGGATATCGACGACCAGATTTTCGATCTCGAGCAATGGCGGCGCGGCACTCATCGTGCGCCTCCGGTGACGTAGCGGCGCACCTCCGGATCTCTCAGGACATCCTGTGGAGTGCCGTCGGCAAGAATGCGGCCAGAGTAGAACGCCACCACCCGGTCGGCATAGCGGCCGACGATCTCCATGTCGTGTTCGACGAACACGATGGTTGCGGCGTCGGGAGCGACCGCATGGATCACGCGATCCATCGTGGCGAATTTCTCTTCCGCGGAGACGCCGGAAGTCGGCTCGTCGAGCAGCAGCAGTTTTGGCCGGCGGACCAGGGCCATTGCAATATCGATGAGCTTGCGAACACCGCCCGCAAGCTCGGAGATCGGTCGGTCGGCCAGATTGGCAAGACCAAACCGTTGCAGCAATTCGATCGCCTTGTCGCGGCGGCCCTTGGTCTCCGCCGGCGAATGAAGCGAAAGGGTCGTCGCGTGCATGCCGGAGACGGCCACGGCCAGATTCTCGGCGGCGGTGAGTTCAATGAATAATTGCGGGATCTGAAACGAGCGCGAGATGCCCAGCCGCACGACGCTTCTCGGCGAACGCCTTCCGATGTCGACCCCGTCGAGCGCAATCGAGCCGCTATCGGGCTTGAGATATCCGGTCACCATGTTGACGAAGGTCGTCTTGCCCGCGCCGTTGGCGCCGATCAGGCTGACCCGTTGGCCGGCCGCGATGTCGATCGACAAGGCGTCCGCGGCGACCACCGCGCCAAATCTCTTTTCTAGTCCGCGCACGGATAGCACGGGGTTCACGACGGTACCCCTTCTTCGACCGCAGCCGACGTCTCAGCCGAAACACCGGCGCGTTTGCGCCGTTCCCTGATCCAGAGCGAGCCGATGCCGCGCGGCAGAAACAGGATAACGGCGAGCAGGAAAACGCCAAGGACAAGCTGCCAAGTGTTAGGAAGATAGAGGTTCGAGAATGAGCGTACAAGCTCAAGCGCGAGCGAGGCGACGAATACCGCTGAAGCGCTCTGATATCCCGCGAGCACCGCGATAAATACGAATTCGCCCGACGTGGTCCAATAGGCGAATTGTGGGTCGATATGCCGCTGCGCCATCAGCGCGAACGCGCCGCTCGCGCCGGCAAAGACGGCTGCGATGACGAAGTTGATGGTGATGATCCGGTTCGCCGATATGCCGAGATACTCGACGCGCAGATTGTTTTCACGGGCCGCGAGGCTGGCAAGGCCGAATTCGGAACGGAACAGGATCGTTGCGGCGATGCCAGTTAGTCCGGTGGTAACGACCGAGACCGCGTAGAGCATGAAATCCGCCTCGCGCGGGTCGACGAAGCTGATGCCGAACAGGCTCGGACGCACGACATTGAAGCCGTCCGATCCGCCGAGCACGGTCGTCTTGACCAGCGCGCCGTAGAACACCATCGACAACGCGAGCGTCAGCATGCCGAAAAAAATCCCGCTGTAGCGGGCGATCAGTGGGCCGATCACAAGGCCGAGCAGGCCGCCGCAGATGGCGCCGATCAGCATTTGCGCCACAGCGTCAGTGATGCCCCAATTGTTCGCGATCAGCGCGACGCCATAGCCGCCCGCGGCGAAAAACAATCCCTGTCCGAACGACACGTTGCCGGTACGCGCCAATACCACGATGCCGAGTGCGACCAGGGCGTTGGAGGCCGCGATGGTTGCAAGCGACAATGTCCATGTCGGCAAAACGCGGCCGAACAGGGTCACAGCGATCACCGGAAAGACCATGACGAGAGGATGCATACGCCTTATCAAATTCGCCTCGCCGTCTCGCGCTTGAACAGCCCCTCGGGGCGAAACATCAGCACCGCCGCCATGATCAGGTAGATCATGAACAATTCGGCCTGCGGCATCAGGTGCACCGAAGTGGCTCGCGCGAGTCCGACAAGAACGGCGCCGATCGCCGCGCCCTCGACGCTGCCCAGTCCACCGATCACCACGATGGCGAAACTTAAGATGATGACATCCGAACTGAGCCCGGGCTGCATCGATATCTTGGGTGCCGTCAGCGCGCCCGCTAACCCTGCGAGCAACACGCCGAAGGCAAAGGCGGCCGCATAGACGCGGTTCACCCGGACGCCCATGCTGAGGCTCATCTCCTCGTTGTGGATCACCGCCAGCACGATCTTGCCCATGACGGTGCGATTGAGGCCGAACCAGACCGCAAGGCCAATCGCTGCGGCAGCCGGAATCAGCAGCAGATCGTAGCCGACGTAAAAGAGACCGGCGAATTCAACATTGCCGAACAGCTCGTAGGGCTGGGATGCGTAGATCGGGTTCACGCCCCAGATCAGCTTCGTGGTGTCCTCCAGGATCAGAAACACCGCATAGGTCACCAGCAAGAGCACCACTTCGTCGCGGCCATAGAACAGCTTCAAGAGGCCGCGCTCGAGCAGCAAGCCGACGATCGATGCGATCAGGGCGACCGAAATGAGCATCGCGACAAAGCCCAAGGCGGGCGGAAGGCTGTGGGCGGCCGCGATGGTGACGGCGGTCGCCGCGATATAGGCGCCGAGCGCATAGAAGCTGCCGTGAGCGATGTTGAGAATCTTGAGCACGCCGAATATCAGCGTCAATCCCAAGGCAACGACGAACAGCCAGGAAGCCTCGATCAGCCCGTCGAGAACAATCGTCAGAAACAGATTCATGCCGCCGTCATGCCGATATTGCGAGCGAAGGTCGAAGATCGCGGGCAGGGGTCAGCGGCGCGAACGTCCTGCTCACGTCGCTTTGCCTCATCTTTAGAGGCTGCCGCCGCTCAGTTGCACTTTAATTGCACTTGGCGCCGGCCATCCCGCCCTTGATCCACTCGATCGATTTCACGCCCGCGGGCGGATTGACGCATTCGGCCGCGAAGTACTGGATGTCGACCAGATCGACCCGTCTTAAGTCCGGATTGTACTTGGTACGGCTGAAGGCGATCGGCTGGATCGCCTGATGGCCATCTGCAAGCTTCATCTGAATGAGGCCGCCTGGCGATTGCCATTCCAGCCCCGTCATTGCCGCGATCAATTCATCGGTCGACGGCTTCTTGCCGCCGTTCTTGGCCATCGCCTTTTCGACTGCGGTCTTCAATCCGAGAATCGACTGCGCGATGCGATAGGCGGCCTGAACCGGATAGATGCCGTTGACGTTCTGGTAGCCTTTGAAGAACCAGTCGTTGACCGGCGATTTTTGCGACATCAGGCCATAGGCGCCGCGCGCGCCGATGATCGTGCCGTCGGGCATTTTGTCGCCGAGCGGCGGCAGCACATGGTCGGCGGCGCTGAGCACCAACTGGCTGCGCTTCGGCAGGCCGCGCGGCGTTGCCTGCAAAATGAAGGCCTGCAGATCGCCGCCCCACAAGCTTGAATAAACCACGTCGGAGCCGGCGCTGACCAGCGCGGAGATTTCGGTGCCGTATTGGCCAGCGCCGAATTTCGGCAGTAGGTCAGCCTGCAGCTTGACATCAGGATAAAGCTGTCCGGCAGCGGCGACGAAGTCGGCCCGGCTGTCCTGGCCCCAGGCGTAGTCCTGGTTGATGGCCGACAGCGTGTCCATCTTGATGTTCTTCGCCTTCATGTACCTGATGAGGCCGACGTTATCCATGGTGGCATGCGCGGCAGTGCGGAAGACATAGTTGTATTTTGCCTCTTCGAAGATGCGCGGCGTGCCGCAATCCATCAGGACCAGCATCTTCTTTAGTTCCTCCGCGATTGGTGCAACCGCAAGGCAATCGCCGGAGCCGATATAGCCGAGCACGACATCGACATTCTCGCGCTCATAAAGATTGCGCAACTCCTGGACCTGTTTGGTCGCACCACCGTTCTCGTCGATGACGACAGGCTCGATCTTCATGCCGCCGAACCCGACCTTGTCGTACGGCGCGGGCGCCGCGCCCTTGTTCAATTCGTCGATCACAAATTGACCGCCGTTACGGGCCGGGATGCCGAAGCTGTCCGCGGCGGGCCCGGACAGGAACGTCACGACGCCGAGTTTGAAGCTATCTTCCGCGTATGCGGGCGCCGCCAGGGCGACGGGAATGGCAATAGCGGCAGTCAGGAGCACGACAGAGCGGCTAGTCCGCCGAAAATGATCCATGATTTCCTCCCTTGTCCGGCGGTGGCCCCGCCGTAAACCCAGCACCGGTTGCCCCAGTGTCGGTTGTCTTGGCCGGGAGTTTAGGCGGGCTTTTCCGGCGCGTCTATGGATGCTCTCGCGGCTCCGGTCCCCGGACCTCAGCCCTCGATGATGGCGACCGCCCGGGTCCAGCCTGCGGAAGCCCGCTCGATCTTGACCGGAAAGCACGACACCATGAAGCCGGTCGACGGCAATAGATCCAGATTACGCAGCTTCTCGATGTGGCAATAGCCGATATGCCGTCCGGCCTTGTGACCTTCCCAGATCAGGCTCGCGTCCTTGGTCTCGGCATATTTCTTCGCGGTATAGACGAACGGCGCATCCCAGCTCCAGCCGTCGATCCCGGTCAGCCGCACCCCGCGCTCGAGCAGATACATCGTCGCCTCATAACCCATGCCGCAGCCGGAGGTGACGTAATCGGGCCTGCCGTATTTGGCGCCGGCGCTGGTGTTGACCACCACGATTTCCAGTGGCGAAAGGCTGTGGCCGATGCGCTTGAGCTCGTTCTCGACATCCTTTGCGGTGGCCACATAGCCATCCCCCAGATGGCGGAAGTCGAGCTTGACAGCGGGCTGCAGGCACCACTCCAGCGGCACTTCATCGATGGTCCATGCGCGCTCGCCGCGGTTCATCGTGGGGTGAAAATGCCACGGCGCGTCGAGGTGCGTACCGTTGTGAGTCGAGAGCTGCACCGTCTCCATCGCCCAGCCTTGGCCGTCCGGCAGGTCCTCCGCCTTCAAGCCGGGGAAGAACTGCAACATGCGCGGCAGGCTCTGCTGGTGATCATGGTACTCAATCGCCGGATGCAGGCCGGGCGGATCGGCCGGCACATCGTTCTGCAAGGGTACGGAAATGTCGATCAGCTTTCGCGCCATGGCGCTCCTCCGGTGTTTTCCTTTGATTCGATCAGACCGGCTGGATGCCGGCCTTGGCGATGATATCGCGCCATTTCGGCACTTCGTCCTCGATGCGCTTCCTCATGCCGTCAGGTCCGTTGGCCAGCACCTCAAAACCGTCGTTGCGCAATTGCTCCGAAATCTTCGGCGTCTTCAGTATTTCGAGCGACTTGGACGACAACAGCTCGACGATGGCAGGCGGCGTTCGCGCGGGCGCCAAAAATCCCTGGAAGGTATCGGAGATGAAATCCTTGTAGCCGAGTTCGACCATGGTCGGCACGTCGGGCAGGTCGAACCAGCGGTGCGCTCCGGTGACAGCCAGCGCCTTCAAGGCCCCGGACTCGATATGCGGATGCGCGGGCGGCAGTGCTGCGAAAGCAACCTGCGTGGTGCCGCTCAAGATCGCCTGGATCGCGGGGCCCGCGCCGGAAAATGGCACATGGGTCATGTTGATGGCGCCGACGAGCTTGAAAAGTTCGCCGGAAAGATGCGGCGTGGTGCCGATCCCGGGGCTCGCATAGTTCAGCTCGTTCGGATTTTTCTTCGCCCGGGCGATCAGATCGGCAATCGAATTCAGTCCCAGCTTGGGGTCGACCAGGATCACATTGGGCGAGGTGCCAAGCTCGGCAATGGCGGCAAAATCCTTGAACGGATCATAGGGAATTTTCGCGTAGAGGCCGGGATTGACGACATAGGCGCTCGAAGTGATCAGGAGCGTATAGCCGTCCGGCTCGGCATGGGCCGCGATGCCGATCCCGATATTGCCGCCGGCGCCGGGCCGGTTCTCGACCACGACCGTGCCGGAAAGGGCTTCGCCGAGGTGGGTCGCGAGAATGCGCGCCATGATGTCGGTCGGTCCGGCCGGGGCAAACGGCACGATGATCTTGACGGGGCGTTCGGGATAACCCGCCGCCTTCGCACGCCTTGAACCAAGGGCGGACGTTGCAGCCGCGCCGAAGAGGAGCGCCGTGGTCCGCAGAAACTTCCGGCGTGAGGCAAGCGTGTTTTTATTGTCGTTCATGATCGCCCTCCCGGCGCGCATTGCGGCGACCTCACATATCGAATACCGCCACGGCGCGGATCGGCGACGCGGTGCCTTCGCGCCACTTCATCGGCAGGCCGATGAAGGTGAAGCGGCCCTGGCCGAGCAGTGCTTCCAGATTGCACAGGCTCTCGATGTGGGTGATGTCGAGGTCGAGGCAGGCCTTGTGCACCATCAGATTGACGTCGCCCTCGGGTCCGGGCCGCATCGAGTCGATGCCGAAATGGACGATGCCTTGCGCGGCGAGCCATTGCGTCGCAGCGACATTCACGCCGGAATTGTCCGTCGCATATTCCTTGCGCGGAAAGGTGCGTTCGTGATGGCCGGTGCAGAGCAGGACCGTGCCGCCGTTCGGCACTCCCACGCCGGCCTTCTTTACCGCCGCTTCGAGATCATCAGCCGTGATCTCGGCGCGGGGCGCGATATGGCGCAGGTCGATGCAGATGCCGGGCACGATGCATTTTTCCAGCGGGTATTGGTTGATCGGGATGCCGCGCGGGCCGAAATGCCTGGGCGCATCGATATGGGTGCCGCCATGATCCGGCATCGAGATGAACATTGACGACAGCCCATAGACGTTTCGCGAATCGGCAAGCGCCTCCTCGTGGTTCTTCCACATGCCGTGGATGATCGGCGGATGACCGGGATAGCTCGGGGTGCGATGATAGAGTTCGCGGCTGAGGTCGACGATTTTCACGGGTTGTTGGCCTTTAAGCGGGGAGGGCGGGGCGGGACCCGCGTTCATGCTGGCGCGTTTTTGGCCCTGCTGCAAGACGGCCTGGCATTCATCGCAAGACGTGCTGCGGCAACCAAAGCGATATCTCCGGAACGTAGGTGACGAACATCAGGACCAGGAACATGACCGCGTAAAACGGCCAGATCTTGCGCATCACCTGCTCGATCGTGACCTTGCCGACCGCGCAGCCGACGAACAGGATCGATCCGACCGGCGGGTGGCACAGCCCGATACCGAGATTGAGCAGCATGATCATGCCAAAATGAACCGGATTGACGCCGAAATTTTGCATGACCGGCAGCAGGATCGGCGTTGCGATCAAGATCGACGGCGCCATGTCGACGAGCGTGCCGAGCACGAGCAGCAGGATGTTGATCAGGAACAGGATGACGTATTTATTGCCGGAGATGGAGAGGAAGAATGCCGTCATCTTTGCCGGCATTTGCGTCAGCGCCATGATGTAGCCGACGCTGGAGGCGCAGGCGATCAGCGTCAAGACCATCGCGACCGTACGCAGCGTCCGGTGCAACAGAACCGGCAGGTCGCGCCAGCGATAATCGCGGTAGATGAACATCGTCACGAAGAACGCCCACAGGCAGGCAACCGCACCGGCCTCGATGGCGGTGAAGATGCCGCCCAAAATGCCGCCCAGGATGATCACCAGCGTGATCAGCCCCCAGGCGGCATCGATGGTGATTCTCAACGCGTCCTTGACCGCCACCGTCTGGCCGCGCGGATGACCTTCCCGATAGGCGATCACAAGGCAAAGGATGATCAACGAGAGGCCGAGCAGCAGGCCCGGAAATACTCCGGCCATGAACAGCGCGCTGATCGAAATCGTGCCGCCGGTCGCGAGCGAATACAACACCGCGTTGTGGCTCGGCGGTACCAGCAACGCCTGCACCGATGAGGTGATGGTCAAATTGGTCGCGAAGACGCGGGGATATCCGTTCTTCTCCATTTGCGGGATCATCACCGAGCCGATCGCGGACGTATCGGCGACGGCAGAGCCGGAGATGCCGCTCAAGAACGTCGTCGCCAGCACGTTGACGATGGAAAGACCGCCGCGCAGCCGCGTGAACCCGACCAGCACGTCGGCGAAAGCGACCAGCCGCCGCGCCATTCCGCCTTCCGCCATGATCGCGCCCGCCAGCACGAAGAATGGGATCGTCAGCATCGCGACCTTGCTGACGCCGTCGGAGATTTTCAACATCAAGGCTTCGAGCGGGATGCCGATCGAAAGCGCGCCGGCAATCGCGGCCATTGCCAGCGCATACGCAATGGGCATGCCGATCACGAAGCAGACCAGCATTGTCCCAAGCAAGATCAGGATATCCATGGTCTGCCCCTTAGGCGATCAATCGAACGGCGTTGTTTCAGGATGGTGAACGATCGGGTCGGGCGGGAGCCCGAGAAAAATGCGTTCAATGATGAACAGCAGCAGGCAGGCGCCGCCAACGGGGATCGGCAGATAGGTGATCCCGACCGAAAGGAATGGGAAATCGGCGATGGTATTGTGCCAGGTCACTTCGACAAGCCGCTCGCCCCAGACGATCATGAAGACTGCGATCAGCGCCATCAGAAGCTGGACGATGACGTCCAGCAGGGTACGCCATCGCGTCGGCAAGTGGTCGGCGAAATACGAGATGTTCATGTGCAGGTTGAGCCGGTAGGCTGCAGCGGCGCCGATAAAGGTGAGCACAATGGTCAGCAGCACCGCGAGCGGTTCGGGCCATGACGCGGCGCTGTTGAGCACGTAGCGCGTGAACACCGCCCAGGGGATGATCGCAGAGATCAAGACGAACGCCGTGCAGCCGACGATGACGCACACAAGATAGAGATAATCCATCATTCGGCGAAACAGTCCGGCCATTTTCAAAATTCCCGATTTGCCGGGCGAATGAGTTGTTCGCTCAGATCGCTTGAATGCGCTTGATCATGTCCTGGTATTTCGGGCCGTATTTGTCCCACACCGGCTTGACGGCGTTCTGGAACGGCGCCTTGTCTGATATCTCGATGATCTGACAGCCGGCGGCTTTGGCCTTTTCCATCGCCTGCTGCTCGTATTTGTTCCAGAGCTCGCGTTCTTCCATCTGCGCCTCGCGGGCAAACATCTTGATCAGGCTCTGGTCGTCGCTCGAAAGCGCGCCCCAGGCTTTCTTCGAGAACAGCAGCACTTCGGGAATGATCAGGTGCTCGGTGAGCGAGTAATATTTGGCCGCCGTATAGTGATTGCTGAAGACATAGCTCGGCGGATTGTTCTCGGCGCCGTCGATGACGCCGGTCTGCAGCGCGCTGAACACCTGATCATAGCCCATGGCGACGCCGTTGCCGCCGAGCGCGTTCATCATGTCGACGAAAATCGGATTGCCGATGACGCGGAATTTCAGGCCCTTGAGGTCCTCGATCGTCTTGATCGGCCGTTTAGTATTGTAAAGGCTGCGGGCGCCGGAATCCATCCAGCACAATGCGACCAGTCCGGCATTGGGGCTCGCCGTGATCTTGTCGAGCAATTCCTGCCCGATCGGTCCGTCCATCATCTTTTCCGCATGCGCTGTATTCTTGAACAGGAACGGCATATTGACGACATTGATATCGTCAACGATCGGGCCCACTGTCCCTACGCTGACGCGCAACATCTGGATCGCGCCGATCTGCGTCTGCTCAATGGTTTCCTTTTCGCCGCCCAGTTGCATCGATGGAAACATCTGGACCGAAAGCCGGCCCTGCGTGGCGGCCTCGAGTTTCTTGCCGAGGTTTTCAGTCGCCGCCACCGTCGGGTAGCCCGTGGGCTGAACGTCGGATGCCTTGAAAACCGATTTTGTTTGCGCGGATGCGCGCGAGAGCGGTTGCAACGCCGCAGCCGCCCCGACTCCAGCGCTCAACTTGATAAAATCGCGGCGTTTCATCGCTCTTCTCCCATGGTGTCGTTGGTTTGGCGCGGCTCTTTTTTCGCGGGCCGCGTTCCGTTGCCTTGCTAAGGTCGCTCGTCGAAAAACTCCGGATTGGTATGTTGGGTGGCGGAGATGTCGCCGAGCAGCTTTTCGAGATGGGCTGCCATGGCGGCTCCGGCGCCTGCCGGGTCGTGTCGTTCGATCGCGGCCAGGATAACCTCGTGCTGCGCGATCACCTGCGCCATCCGCCCCCTCTGCGGCAGGGTCAGCCGACGGTAGCGATCGACGTGGACTTTAACCTGCTGGATCAGTGTCCAGATTCCGGGATATCTGGCGACTTCCGCGACGGTGCCGTGAAATGTCTCATCCGCGTGATGAAAGGCATCCCGGTCCCCGGCAACATCAGCCTCGCGCTGACGTTCCAGGATCGAATGCAGGGTCAGGATCTGGCTGGACGTGGCCCGCTCGGCGGCGAGGCGCGCGGTGGTCTCCTCCAGCGCCTTGCGGATGATGATCGCCTCCGGCAGCGCGGCAAGCGGAATGCGCGAGACGAAGATGCCCGATTGGGGAAATATTTCGACCAGACCTTCATCGGATAATCTGAGGATGGCTTCGCGCACTGGTGTTCGGCTCACGCCGTGGGAAAGGGCGATCTCGGCTTCCGAGATCGCCTCTCCGGGACGCCGTTGCAGCGACACCAGTTCGGCGCGCAGATCGGAATAAATCCGCGACGAAGCGGTGGCCGTGCGCGGCCGGCCGTTGCGGCGAATGCCGACGGCTGTCGAACGCGATGCGGCCTCACTCTTCTTCGTGGCGCGTACCGCCATACTTACTCTCCGAACTAATATATTAGTATATGGACTTTCGCGGCAAAGACAAACGAGAAAGCGCGATTGGGCGGACCGCGACTGGGCAGGCCACCGGCCGGCTAGCTTGCGCCGCTGAGAAAGCCTGCGCGCTCGCGCAAGCCCCGCGCATCGGCGCTGATCAGCAAATTGATAAGAGCCTGCGCTTCCTGTGGATTGCGGGCCTGCGTGGTCACGGCGGCCGTGTACATCGTCGAAAGTCCGCATCCCACTGGCAGCGATCCCGACAGCACAACGCCTTCGGTGCTGATGATCTCGGTCGACTGTGTGCAGCCGATTGGCTTGCGCGCATCGGACGCCGCAAGGTGACGCATCGCGGTCGCGCCATTCGGGTAGATTCTGAGCCGCGGGGCGATCGCGTCGGCAATACCGATCTGCGCCAGCACCTTGGCGACGTGAATTCCGGCGGTCGAAACCTCGGTGTCCGGCACGAAGATCGCATCCGACGCCAGCAATGCCCGGCGCAGATCGGCCTCATCCCTGACCATAAGCAAAGGATCGCGCTGGCGCACGGCGAGGGCGGTCTCGACCAATCCGACATCCACGATCGAGGAGGCGACCACCAGCTTCTCTTCCGCGAGCTTGGCGACAAGCGCTGCCGTCAAAATCACGATGTCGGTTGGCATCTCCTGGCGCAATTTTTGAGCCATGGCTCCGACAGCGCCGAACTCTCCTGTGATGTCAAAGCCGGTCTGCGCTTTGAATTTCGGCGCCAGGCTTGCGACCAGGCCTTGCGCCGCACCACCGCTCAGGACGCTCAAGCTTGTCATGAAGAGAGTTCCATCGCCGCGATCAGGCTGTCGCGGGTGATCGGCAGATTGCGAATGCGCACGCCCAAACAATCGAACACGGCGTTGGCAATCGCTGCGGTGACCGGTCCGTGCGCGGCCTCGCCGGCACCGACCGGCTCGATTTCCACCCGCTGGATCAGTTCGACCACAACTTGCGGCACTTCGCTAAAGCGAAGGATCGGATAATCCGTCCAGCTGCTGGAGGTGATGTGCTCGTGATCGAAGCGAACGCGCTCCTTCAACACCCAGCTCGTGGCCTGGATCGCGCCGCCCTCGATCTGGTTGATGACCCCGTCGGGATTGATGGCTTCGCCAACGTCGACCGCGAGCGTCAGCCGTTTGACGCGGATATCTTGCTCGCCCTCGACCTCGGCGACCACGGCACAATAGGCGCCGGTGTTCTTGTAGCGGGCAAAGCCGATGCCGTAGCCGGTGCCCGGCTTTTTCTCCGGCTTCCAGCTCGCGCGCCGCGCAGTCGCGCGGATCACGTCTTTGGCGCGATCATCCCGCAGATGCCGCAGCCGGAATTCGATGGGATCTTCGCCGCGTTCGGTGGCGATCTCGTCGAGGAAGCTTTCGATCGCAAACACATTGCCCTGCGCGCCGAGCGTCCGCAGCGCCGACGTGCGCACCGGCATGGTCAGGAGGCGGTGGCTTTCGATCCTCCACGCCGGAAAATCATAGAGCGGGATGGAATTACGGTCACCGCCGCCGCCATTGGCCTGCGGCGGATTGGTCGAGATCATGCGCGGGAACGGATTTTCCAGCTCATAGGCCGCGAGCAGGGCGGGCTGCGCCGCGCGCCCCGGCCGCGCCGCGTGACCATTGCTCCAAATCGAATGGCGCCAGTTGACGATCTCGTTTTGCGCATCGAGATCGGCCTCGATTTCGATCGCCATCGCGGCGCCAAACGGCGCGTGAGTCATCTCGTCCGCCCGCGACCATTGTACACGGACTGGCCGCCCGCCTGCTGCCTTCGCCAGCAGCACGGCGTCGAGCGCGACGTCGTCGGCGGCATTGTGTCCGTAACAGCCGGCGCCTTCCATATGTTCGACCGTGATATTCTCGACCGGAATCTTGAGCACCAGCGCAAGGTCGGCGCGGAGCAGATAGACCCCCTGGCTGTGGGTCCAGACCTGAAGGCGATCGCCGTTCCATTGCGCGATGGCGCAGGACGGCCCAATCGACGCGTGCGCGATATAGGGGCGGGTATATTGCCGCCGTATGGTGCGCAGTTTGTCGCTGGTGTTCGACGATATCCTGGTGTCGATGATGGTCGACTCGACCGGTTGTGCCTTCAGGAAGGCGGCCAAGTCGTTTTCATCGGGCAGCGCTTCGCGAGCCGACCATGTCGCGCCCTTGCGCAACGCTCTCAGCGCGGTCTCGGCCCCCTCTTCGGTCTCGCTGACGACGCCAGCAAAACTGCCGTCACGCACGACCGTGACAAGACCCGCGACAGCGTGGGCACCGTCTTCGTTCAGCCCGGTGAGTGTTGCCCCTGACCGCTCCGGGCGCAGCACGCGGCCATGCAGCATCGCGGGCAGCGCGTAATCGTGAATGAAGCGCCGACGCGCGAACACCTTATCGGGAATGTCGAGGCGCCGCACCGATTGTCCGGCGAGCGCGCGCTTGGCGGCGGCCTTCGGTGCCGCTTCCAGCGTGGCATCGCGATCGAGCGAGATTTCGTCGGCGAGTTCCCAGTAACTCGTTTGCACGTTACCGGGTCCAGAAATCATGCCATCGTCGATCTCAAGCGCGTTCGCATCGACGCCGAGGCGATCGGCCGCCGCGGCAAGAAAAATCCGCCGGATCTCGGCGCAGGCCTGGCGGATCGCGCGTCCAGATTGCTGGATGGAGAGGCTACCCGAGGTGACGCCCTCATTGGGACTTCCGGCCGTCGAGGCGCGCACCATCTTCACGCGGCCGATATCGACGTCGAGTTCGTCGGCGGCGATCTGCGCGAGCGCGGTCACGATGCCCTGTCCGATCTCGACCTTGCCGGGTGAGAGCGTCACCTGTCCTTCGTCGGAGAATCTCACCCATGACGATAGTCTTGGGTTCGCAGCCAAGCTGACCGGAAGCTGGGGTGCGGCCTGGTTCATTGCGGGGCCATCTCGGCTGCCGCGCGCAACACCGCCCGCACCATCCGGTTGTGCGAGCCGCAGCGGCAGAGGTTGCGGTCGAGCGCGGACCGCACCTCGGCATCGGTCGGCTGTGGGTTTTGCATCAGCAATGCCGCAGCACTCATCAATATGCCGGAGACGCAATAGCCGCATTGCAGGGCCTGCTCGGCGATAAAGGCGCGCTGCAGTGGATGCGGCCGCTCGGCGCTGCCCAATCCCTCGATGGTGGTGACGTCCTTGTTCGCAACCGACCATAATGGCGTATCGCAGGAGGCCACCGCGCGATCGCCGATGATGACATGGCACGCACCGCATTCGCCGGAGCCGCAACCGAAATGCGGACCGGTCAAGCCAAGCGGTCCGCGCAGGATGTCGAGCAGCGAACCGTCGGGATCGGCGTCGACATCGGTCTCGACGCCATTGAGGCGAAATCGAATGCTCGGCATCGCTGACTTCAAGGCCCTTGTTTTACGGCTTGTCGAATTTCTTGACGACTTCCGCCCACTTCACAATATCGCCGCGCAGGAATTTGTCGAATTCTTCTGGAGTCATCGACATCGCAACCGCGCCCTGTTCGGTCCAGAGTTTGACGATATCTGGCCGCTTCACCGCTTCGTTCACGGCAGCATTGAGCTTATCGATGATCGGCTTCGGCGTCCCGGTGGGCGTCATCAAGCCGAGCCAGATGGTGGCTTCATAGCCGGGCACGCCGGCTTCGATCACCGTCGGCACGTTTGGCAGCACGTTCGATCGCGTCTTGCCGGAGGTCGCGAGCGCGCGCACCTGGTTCTCGCTGATGTTGGGTGTCATCGCGGGCACCGCGTCAATTATCATCTGCACCTGTCCGCCGATCACCCCCGAGCGCGCTTCGCCGCTGTTGCGGTAGGGCACATGCACCACATCGATACCGGCCATGGTTTTGAACAGTTCGCCCGCCATGTGATAGGGCGTGCCCTGCCCGGAAGAGGCGTAGTTCAGCTTTCCCGGCTGTGACTTCGCCAGCGCGATGAATTCGGCCAGCGTTTTGGCGGCGACCTGCGGATGCACCACAATCACGAGATCGGAATAATTGACCGGTGCGATCGGCGCGAGATCGCGCATCAATTCGTATTTGCGCTGCGGCAGCGCCACCAGCGACTCGTTTGCAGTCTGGGTATTCGACATCATCAACAGCGTATAGCCGTCGGGCGACGACTTGGCCGCCTCGAGCGTGCCGATCACGCCGCCGGCGCCGGTGCGGTTCTCGACCACGAACGGCTGGCCGAATTTTTCCTGCAGGACGTTGCCGATCAGGCGCGCCGTGACGTCGGCGGGACCGCCCGCGCCGAACGGAACGACGATCCTGACCGGCCGCGCCGGATAATCCTCGGCGAGCGAAGCCGAGCTCAGGGTGGGCGCTATCGCCAGCGTCGCCATTACCGCCAACGCGAACCTTGGACCCGTCATTTCCATCTCCCGCAACGTCGTATTATTGCAGGGCAATTTAGCTGCAAGGCGGATAGACTGTCGACGACAGACTGGGTATAGGCCCAAGGAATAAAAGATAATTTGCGGTGTACCTGACATCGCCGAAAAGCGGGATGGACGAGCCCATGAAGCATTCGAAGGTTTCGCGTCGTGACCTGCTCAAGGGTACGGCCGCCCTGGTCGCAGGTGCCGCGTTCTCGACCCGGGTGATGGCGGATGCACCGCCGGCGGAGCCGGTCACGCCGGCCCTGATCGAGGCCGCGAAGCAGGAAGGCCAGATCATCTATTACACCTCGACCGATCTGCCGGTCGCCGAGAAACTCGCCAAGGCGTTTGAGGCAAAGTATCCGGGCATCGCGGTGCGGGTCGAACGCACCGGCGCCGAGCGCGTGTTCCAGCGCATCGGCCAGGAATATTCCAGCAACATTCACGCCGTCGATGTCGTGAACTCGTCCGACGCCGCGCACTTCATCGTCTGGAAGCGCGATGGCATTCTCGCGCCTTACGTGCCGGAGGAGGTCGCCAAATTCTATCCGGCCGAGCACCGGGATGCCGACGGGCAGTTTGCGAGTTTTCGCGTCTGGCTCTCGATCATCGCCTACAACACCAATCTGGTGAAGCCGGAGGAAGCGCCGAAGAGCTTTGCCGACCTGCTCGATCCCAAATGGAAGGGCAAGATCGTCAAGGCGCATCCCGGCTACAGCGGCACCATCATGACTGCGACCTATCAGATGCAGCGCGATCTCGGCTGGGGTTGGTTCGAGCAGCTCGCCAAGCAGAACATCATGCAGGTGCAATCCTCGGCCGACCCGCCGAAGAAGCTCGATCTCGGCGAGCGTGCCGTGATGGCCGACGGCAACGAGTACAACATCTTCCAGATGAAGGAGACCGGCCGCCCAGTTGAGCCGGTCTACGCGAGCGAAGGCTCGCCGCTGATCATCGGGCCGAACGGCATCTTCAAGTCGTCGCCCCATCCGAACGCAGCAAAACTGTTTCAATCGTTTTCGCTTGGCCGGGAAGCACAGCAGCTCATCATCGACGTCGGCGGCCTGCGCTCGGTGCATGCGCAGACCCAGGAGAAAGCCGGCCGCAAGCCGCTCAAGGAGATCAAGACCATGAAAGACGACGCGGCGGCGGTCGAGAGGGAAGGCGACGCGATCAAGTCGCACTATACCAAGATCTTCCACGTCTGATCTGATCGGATCATGACATCGGACCTGCCGAAAATTTCCGTCGCCGAAATGCTGGCAGAGAAAATTGCTGCGCTGAAGCCGGGCGCGCTTCCAGCCGCGACCGCGCGCAAATGCGAGGACTTGCTGATCGATGTCGTCGGACTCTGCGTTACTGCACGCAACGAAGACTATGTCGGGAGCGCGCTCGCAGGCTGCGACGATGACGGCCCATGCACAGCGATCGGCCACCGGCGCACGCTGAATGGGGCAGGTGCAGCCTTCATCAACGGCACCGCGGCGCATGGCGAGGATTTCGACGACACTTTCGAAGGCGGACCGGTGCATGCCGGCGCCGTGATCGTGCCCGCGGTGCTCGCGGCCTGCGAGCGCCATCATCCCGACGGACGGATGGCGCTGGTCGGGATCGCAGTCGGAACCGAGGTGCTGTGTCGTTTGAGCCTGGTGGTGCCCAAGGCCGTGCACAAGGCCGGCTTTCATCCGACCGCGATTTTTGGCGCAATCGGCGCGGCCGCGGGCGTCGGCACAGCACTCGGCCTTGACGCTAGGCAGATCGTGGATGCGCTCGGCATCGCCGGCAGCATGGCGGGCGGCATCATCGAATATCTCGCCGAAGGCGCCTGGACCAAGCGGCTGCACGCCGGCTGGGCCGCGCAATCCGGCATCCGCGCCGCGCTGTTGGCGCGGTCGGGCTTCGTCGGCCCGCGCACGGTGTTCGAGGGCGTGCACGGGCTGTTCCACGGGTTTGCGCACACCACGCGCGGCGACTATGAGGCGCTGACGGAAGATTTCGGCATGCGCTGGGTGACCGACACGCTGGCGTTCAAGCCCTATCCCTGCGGGACCATGGCGCAGCCTTACATTGATTGCGCGCGACGGTTCGCTGCGGGCGGCGTCAAGGCCGAATACATCCAGGAGATCGTCTGCGAGGTCGCCGAGGGCACGGTGCATCGGCTGTGGGAGCCGTTGGCCGCCAAGCAGCGGCCACCCAACGGCTACGCCGCCAAATTCGCCACGCCGTATCTGATTGCGACCGGTTTTGTCCATGGCGGGGTCGGGCTTGGCGCTTTCACCGACAGCGCGATCGGCGATCCGCGCGTGCTTGCGCTGGCGGCGAAAATCAAATTCGTGATCGATCCCCAAAATCCCTATCCAAACAGCTATACCGGCCACATGCGCGTCACCCTGAAAGACGGCAGCGTGATCGAGGAACGGCAGCCGCATTTGCGCGGCGGCGCAAACGAGCCGTTGACGCGGCAGGACGTGATCGACAAATTTGTCCTCAATGCCGCGCATGGCGGCTGGACAAAGCCGCAAAGCGATGCTGCCTTGAAGCTGCTGGCGGCGCTCTACCGGGGCCGCATCGATCTTTCGACGCTGCGCGGATAGGCCTCATGAGCAACGAACTCAACGGCAAGGTCGCAATCGTCACCGGTGCCGGCCGCAATATCGGCCGTGCGATCGCGCTGACGCTGGCAGAGGGCGGTGCGTCCATTCTGGTCAACGCGCGCAGCAACCGTACCGAGGCGGAAGCGGTCGTGCGCGAGATCGAGGCCGCAGGCGGCAGCGCGCTGGTCCATATCGGCGATGTCGCCGATCCGAAAGCCGTGCAGGCGATGGCGGATGCGGCGCTCAACCAGTTCGGCCGCATCGATATCCTCGTCAACAACGCCGCGCTGCGGCGAGAAAAACCGTTTGCCGACATGGAATATGCCGAATGGCGCGACATCCTCGACGTCACGCTCGACGGCGCCTTTCACTGCACCAAGGCTTGCCTTGCGGGCTTGCGCAAATCTCAAGCCGGAACCATCGTCAATATCGGCGGCTTGAGCGCGCACACCGGCGCCAGGAACCGCGCCCATGTGGTGACGGCAAAGGCGGGCATTGTCGGCTTCACCCGCGCGCTTGCCAGCGAATTCGCCGCCGACGGCATCACCGTCAATTGCGTGGTCCCCGGCCTAATCGGCACGCTGCGGGCGAAGGACAAGCCGGAACCGGCGCATCATCTGACGCATCAGACCCTGACCGGCGACCGCGGAAGACCCGAGGACGTCGCCGCAGTGGTGCGTTTCCTGTGCAGCGCGGGTGCGCGCTACGTCACCGGGCAGGCGATCCACGCCAATGGCGGGGCCTATCTCGGCACATAATGCATAGCGAGTTGCTGTTTTTGCACAGGCATTGCCGGATAAATGCGCTCGGCGGCCCCGGATTTTGATGTTACCTATTGGCGTATGAACCAGCACGCCAAGGTCGATATCCGGCATTCCACCTGTCCGCACGACTGCCCGTCGGCGTGCGCGCTGGACATCGAGGTGCTCGAAGGCCGCAGCATCGGCCGGGTGCGCGGCTCCAAGCTGCAGACCTATACCGCCGGCGTCGTCTGCGCCAAGGTCGCGCGCTATGCCGAGCGCATTCATCACCCCGATCGGCTGATGTATCCGATGCGCCGGACGGGGCCGAAGGGCTCGGGGCAATTCGCGCGGATTTCGTGGGACGAAGCGCTCGACGAGATCGCCGATCGCTTCAATCAGGCCGAGCGCGACTTCGGCGCCGAATCGGTCTGGCCTTATTACTACGCAGGCACCATGGGCCTCGTGATGCGCGACGGCATCAACCGCCTTGCGCATGTGAAGAAATATTCGCGCTTCTACCAGACGATCTGCGCCAATATCGCCCGCATCGGATTTGCCATCGGCACCGGCAAGATCGCGGGCGTCGATCCACGCGAGATGGGCGTCTCCGACCTGGTCGTGATCTGGGGCACCAATCCGGTGAACACCCAGGTCAATGTGATGACGCACGCCACCCGTGCCCGCAAGGAACGTGGCGCCAGGATCGCGGCCGTCGATATCTACAACAACGACACCATGAAGCAGGCCGACATCAAGATCATCCTGCGGCCGGGCACCGACGGCGCGTTCGCCTGCGGCGTGATGCATGCGCTGTTCCGCGACGGCTATGCCGATCGCGAATATATGGAAAAATATACCGATTGCCCTCGTGAGCTCGAGGCGCATCTCAAAACTCGCAGCCCGGAATGGGCGTCGGCGATTTGCGGCGTTCCGGTCGAGGAGATCGAGGCCTTTGCCCGCGCGGTCGGCGAAACCAAGCGCACCTTCTTCCGCCTCGGCTATGGCTTTACCCGCAGCCGCAACGGCGCCGCGCAAATGCATGCGGCGCTGTGCATACCGGCGGTGACCGGTGCCTGGCAGTATGAAGGTGGCGGCGCGTTCTTCAACAATTACGCGCTCTGGCATTTCAATCAATCCATCATCGAGGGTCACGACGCGATCGATCATTCGACGCGGCTGCTTGATCAGTCCAAGATCGGCCGCGTCCTGACCGGTGATCCCGAGGCGCTGTGCGGCCGCGGTCCGGTCAAGGCGATGCTGATCCAGAACACCAATCCGATGGCGGTCGCGCCCGAGCAGGCGCTCGTGCGAGAGGGTTTTGCGCGCGAAGACCTGTTCACGGCGGTGCATGAACAGTTCATGACCGAGACCGCGCAAATGGCCGATATCGTATTGCCGGCGACGATGTTCATGGAGCATGACGATCTCTATTATGGCGGCGGCCACCAGCATATTTCGGTCGGACCCAAGCTTATCGATCCGCCCGGCGAATGCCGTTCCAACCATGAGGTGCTGCAAGGTCTCGCGCGCCGGCTCAATGCCGTGCATCCCGGCTTTGAAATGTCGCCGCGTGAATTGATCGACGTCACGTTGAACAAGAGCGGCCACGGCAACATCGAGACGCTGGAAGCCGATCTGTGGCGCGACCTGCAGCCGGATTTCCGCACCTCGCATTACCTCGACGGCTTCGCGCATGCGGACAAGAAATTCCATTTCAAGGCGGACTGGGCGAATCCGCCGTTCGGCAAACGGATGGGCGAGTTCGAGACGATGCCCTCGCTGCCCGATCATTGGACCAGCATCGAGGAGGCGGATGACACCCATCCGTTCCGGCTCGCGACCAGTCCCTCGCGCGGTTTCCTCAACACCTCCTTCAATGAAATGCCGTCGTCGCAGGCGCGCGAAGGCGCTCCCTCCGTCATGATGCATCCGCTCGATGCGGCAGCCCTCGGGATCGCCGAGGGCGATGCCGTCACCCTGGGCAATATGCGCGGCGAGACTACGCTGATCGCGCGATTGTTCGACGGCGTGCGCCGCCGCGTGCTGATCGCGGAATCGGTCCATCCGAACCGGAACCACATCGGCGGCCGCGGCATCAACATGCTGACCGGCGCTGAGGCGGTCGCGCCGATCGGCGGCGCCGCCTTCCACGACAACAAGGTCTGGGCCAGGAAGGCCGCTCCTTCGGCCTAAGTTTCCGTTGCAGCCTAAATCTCCGTTGCGGGCGAAGTTTCGCTGGGAGCCTAAATCGCCCTTGCAGTCGCGGGCGAACCCGTCGCAAATGCCGGCCTGGATCAGGACGAACAGGCGAGCAAGGCCATGACGGACAACAGCGTGATACGCGAGAAGCGCGGGCAGGCTTACTGGATCACCATCAACCGGCCCGAGAAGCGCAATGCGCTCAACGGCAGCGTGATCGGCGGCATTGCGAGCGGCTACCGCGAAGCCCATGACGACAACGACGTCCGCGTCATCGTCCTGACCGGCGCCGGCGACAAGGCGTTTTGCGCCGGCGCCGATCTGCAGGACAGCGGGGCGGCGTTCGCGATGGATTTTTCCAGGCCCAATGTCGACTACGCCGATCTGCTGCGGCTGTCGCAGAACGCAACCAAGCCTGCGATCGCGCGGATCAATGGCGTTTGCATGGCCGGCGGGATGGGCCTGTTGTGCATGACCGACATGGCGGTCGCGGCAGACCATGTGGTGTTCGGATTGCCCGAGGTGAAGGTCGGCGTGTTTCCGATGCAGGTGATGGCCCTCTTGCAGTCGATCGCGCCGCGCCGGCTGATCAATGAATGGGCGCTGACCGGCGAGCCATTCGACGCCTTGACCGCGCAGGCCGCGGGACTGCTCAACTACGTCGTGCCGGCTGCCGAGCTCGACGCGAAGGTCGAGTGGCTGACCGGCCGCATCGTCGACAAGTCGCCGACCGCAATCCGGCGCGGCAAATACGCCATGAGCGCGATCGCTGCGATGTCGTTCGACCAAAGCATCGCCTACACCGAAAGCCAGATCGCACTTTTGGCGATGACCGAGGACGCCAAGGAAGGCCTCAAGGCCTTCGCCGAAAAGCGCAAGCCGTCGTGGTCGGGGAAGTAGTCTATCCGCACTCCCTTTGCCCTCGCGCCTCGCTTGGCCGGGACGACCCGGATTGCTTGATTCGAATTTCAAACAGCCATGGCACGATCGTCATTGCGAGCCAACGGGTCGCGCAAATGCGCGCCCGATGACAAGCTCCACGAAGCAATCCATAGCGCCGCGTAAGAGATGGATTGCTTCGTCGCTTCGCTCCTCGCAATGACGTGGCTCCAATTTCGAGACACGAATTCACCTTCCCGCGGCGCGATGCGCCCGAGCTTTTGCAAGAACGTTCGCCCAGAAAAATGAGAGGGCGCAGGGAAAGCCGGGTGCCCGATGCACCCGCAGCCTCGCACGCAAACAAAAAAGCGCACGAGCGTCGTCACCACAGGTTCGCCGAACAGTCCGGCCTTCCCTGCGCAATGGTTTTAACGGCTTATAGCGCGCTCTCCTCGGCGACGAATTCGTCTTGTCACCGTCATCTGCGGATTAAAGGTTTGTCTAAGCCCGGTTGGGCCGACGCGCCTCCGCAAACTTAGCATCAGCAACGGATGCCAGGACCACACGGTTTTGCCGTCCGCTTCAGCCTCGTTCGTCTGCGCGCCGGCGCGTCGCTCACGGAAATCCATAGGGACCCGCCCTGCAACCAGCCATTGGCGCGCGCGACGCTGCCGCGTCCACCGCATCCCGCACCCAACGTCCGTGACGATCGCGATACGCCCCTCTCAGAGGGAACGAGACGGCAGAGAGAAAATCGCTGATTTGGGGTCAGCGTCAAGCGCTCGATCTAGATTCGAGCGACGACAAAATGCGACATTGACTAAGCGGTGGTAGAATCGCGATGTTGCGCACACTAATGCTGCCCGACGGGCGTGGATTACGCTTTGTACGCGGCATGGCGCCAGGAGAAAATTGATGTCTCCTCGCTTGCGATCCAGGCTGTTGTCGGCAACTATCTATTGAATTTTATTGCCGAAGATGAACGACATGTTTGGTGTCATCCAATGGGGGCGGAAGAGGGCGGCGTTTTGGTGCGCACTGTTTGCCCTGGTATCAAACTCTCCTCACGCGATGGCCCGATCACAGCACACTGAGACGCAAGCCAGTGGTGCCGAATTGGCATTCCTTTCCGGTTCCAAGGATGAGGTGCAACCGCCCGCCGAAGCGACGCCTTCTTCGCTGCCAAAGGACGATGGCACGAATTTCGACGGCGCATGGACGTTCACCAGCGCCGGATGTCCCTATACGGGCTCGTTGCCTGCCAGCATCGTCGGCGGCAAGATTATCATCAGGGCTGGAAGCGGGCACGTTGACCCGGATGGCACATTGCATTCGGTCGGTGCCGGAAACGGCATGACCTTGACCGCGGTCGGACAATTGTCGGGAAATACCGGATCTGGAACATTCGATCGATCTGACGGCTGTGTCGGTCGCTGGATTGCCATCAAGCGGGAAACGTTGGGCCGACGTCGCCCGGCTGGAAACTTGGGACGCCAATGAAGAGGAATGCGGCCTGCCACTGCGGCGCGTGGGTCGGCTTGCCGGACGGGACACCAGCATTCGGGACGCCGGCATTCGAAGTGAGCCCGCCTCCTACAAGGATCATTTTGTCATGACACCCCAGGCGTTCGTGCTCAGGATTCCGGACGCGGCCATTGCCGATTTGAAGACCCGCCTCAGCCTTACCCGTTTCCCTGACGCTGCCCCCGGCGAGCCATGGGCCTATGGCACCAGCGTCGAATATATTCGTGAGCTCGTGTCCTACTGGAAGGACAGCTTCGATTGGCGCGCTCAGGAAGCAGCTTTGAATGAATTCCCGCAGTTCAAAGTGCCGCTGCAAGACGTCGATCTGCATTTTCTGCACGTTGGCGGTGTTGGTCCCAATCCATACCCGCTCCTGCTCATGCACGGTTGGCCGGGCTCAGTCTTTGAATTCCTCGACATTATTCCGAGACTGACCGATCCGGCTCGATTTGGCGGCGATCCAAAAGACGCTTTTACCGTGATCGCTCCGTCGCTGCCGGGATACGGGCTTTCCTTCAAGCCTGGACAGAAACGCTTCGTTCTCCAGGACATCGCAGCCTGCTTGCACGATCTGATGACCAGGATTCTTGGATATCGGAGATTCGCTGCACAAGGCGGCGATTGGGGGGCCGGCGTCGCCTCGCTCATCGGGCAAAAATATCCATCGTCCGTCTGCGGCATCCACCTTAATTTACTGTTCGCGCCGCGCGACAAGATCACGGCGAATTCGGAGAGCGATGCGCGATACAATGAGGGCCTTGCGCACTGGTTCAAGGAAGAAGCCGGGTACCAACAAATCCAAGGCACCAAACCGCAGACACTGGCCTTCGGGCTCACGGACTCTCCCGCAGGCCTTGCCGCATGGATCGTCGAAAAATTTCGCACATGGTCGGATAACGACGGCGTTCCGGACAGCGCCGTAAGCCGCGATCGTTTGCTGGCGAACATCGCGCTCTACTGGTTCACCGCAGCGATTGGCTCCTCGTTCTGGCCATATTACGGTCGCCTGCACTCGGGGTTGCCGATCTCGCCAGATCGACCGGTCACGGTCCCAACCGGCTATGCCGCGTTTCCGAAAGAGATCATCGTGCCGCCTCGTTCAATCGCGGAAAAAACCTACACCAACATTCAGCGCTGGACGGAAATGAAAAAAGGCGGCCATTTCGCCGCTATGGAGCAACCGGCCGCGCTTGCCGCTGAAATTCAGAATTTCTTCCGCCAGCTTCGCTAACCCTGCACCACAAGGCCAAATTTGCCGGCGAAGGTGTGCACAGCCAGTTCCGCAATTGAAGGGCTTTAAATCTGCCCCGGGCATCCCCACATACCATCCGTGGCACATTGGCAAGCATCTCGCACGCGGGAACCTTCGAAGACGAAGGCCGAGCTGCGCCAGATGCTCACTGAGGCCGTCCGCAACACCCAGCCCACCCAGCTCAGCGCCGTCGACAGTCCGAAGCGCTCGCCGAAGGCTAAAAAGGTCGCGGCGACGGCGGCTACTTGCGCGGATTAGATCTGGCGGGCCGGAGAGGCGATATCCGCCTATGCGCAGCCGATTTCAACGGCGATACGACCGCGTCTCGTTCGCGACCAGCGCGAACGCTTCACAAAGGAATAGTTTATGAGCAAACTTCCCAAGCCCACCGCACAAGAGATCAGCGAGGGACCCCAATCGGTATCTTTTCAGATTGCCAATGGGAACGCGCGGCACGGCTGCATTCTGCAAACGAGGTTTCCAACCAAGGTACAGGCACAAAAATACCTGCTGGCAAATTGGCCGATCATCGAAAAGATGGCGCGCGATGCCCTTGCGGCAGGAACGTTCAAAGATGGCCAGATCAAGCTCGTCATGATCTAGAGCATGATCCGGAAAAGTGGGCACCGGTTTTCCCTCGCGACAAACGCGGAACGCGTTTGCGCATGCTCAAACAAAAATATAGAGCGGGATGACAATTCGAAGAAAAGTCATCCTGCTCTAGACGGCTCATTCAAATTATCCCGCAAGTCGTCCCGCACAACTCAGCCCGCATTCGCCTTCAACCCGACGGCTTCGATGCCCGCGATCGCGCAGGCCTCGTCGTTGTCGGAGGTGTCGCCAGAGACCCCGACCGCGCCGAGTAAAGTCCCGCCGTCCTGGATCAGTACGCCGCCCGGCACCGGCACCAGCCGCCCCTGCGCCAATGAATTCACCGCGCTCACGAAATAAGCCTGCTCCTGGGCGCGTTGGAACAGCGCCCGCGATCCCATGCCCATGGCGAGCGCGCCATAAGCCTTGCCATGTGCGATCTCCGCCCGCATCAGGCTGGTGCCATCCTGCGCTGCCGTGACATTGACGCAGCCGCGGGCGTCGAGAATGGTGATGACGAGGGCTTTCAGTTTGTTCTCGACGCTTTTGGCCAGCGCAGCATCGAGAATTTTGCGGGCGATTTCGAGGGTCAGTTCAGCCATGGAGCGGTTCCTTTGCGGTCGAGGAGAGAGTTGTCGTGGATCTTGCGCGGTCGAGGCTCATGGCGAGCACGCGCGCAACGTGAAGCGCTGCACGGTTCGTGCCATCCTTGATCTGATGCCGGCACGAGGTGCCGTCGGCCACGATCAGCGCGGCCGGCTCCGCGCTGCGAACGGCAGGCAGCAAGGACAGTTCGGCCATCTCGATCGAAGCCTGGTAGGTGTCGGCGCCATAGCCGAAGGCGCCCGCCATGCCACAGCAACTGGATTCGATGGTTTCAACATTCAAACCGGGAATGAGCCGAAGCACTTGCTCGACCGGCTTGAACGCGCCGAAGGATTTCTGGTGGCAGTGGCCGTGCACCAGGGCTTTGGTCGCGAACGCACCAAGCGGCAATTTCAGCCGGCCGGCCTCCGCTTCGCGGACCAAAAACTCCTCGAACAATAGCGCGTGGGCGCCGATGCTTTTCGCTATCGGGTCGGAGCGCAGCGAAAGCAGCTCATCGCGCAGCGTCAACAGGCAGCTCGGCTCTAGCCCAATGATCGGCACGCCGCGCGCGGCGAACGACGCATAGGTTGCAACCAAGCGATCGAGTTCGCTACGTGCGTTGTCGACAAGACCGGCCGATAGAAATGTCCGCCCGCAGCAGAGCGGCCTGCCGCCCTCGGCGGGCGTTGGCATGTGCACGCGGTATCCGCCTGCGACCAGCACGCGCAATGCCGCGTCGAGATTTTCGCGCTCGTAGAAGCGGTTGAAGGTATCGGCGAACAGGACCACCTCGCGGCCATCTTCGGGCCCGACCGCGACAGCGTTGGGCCGGAACACGTCGCGCCGGAAAGCGGGCAGGGCGCGCGCGGCGCTGATGCCGGCGAATTTCTCGAATAGCTGGCGCAGCAACGGACTGTTGTTGCGCCAGTTGGCAAGCGGGGCGAAACGCGAGGCGAGATCGGCATAACGCGGGAGATAGCCGACCAGCCGATCCCTGAGCGAAAGCCCGTGGCTTGCGGCGCGCGCGGCCAATACTTCGATCTTCATCTTGGCCATGTCGACGCCGGTCGGGCACTCGTGACGGCAGGCCTTGCAGGAGACGCACAGTTTGAGCGTCTCCATCATCTCGTTGGACGAAAGCGCGTCGGGCCCGAGCTGGCCGGAGATCGCGAGCCGCAGCGTATTGGCGCGGCCGCGCGTGACGTCCTTCTCGTCGCGGGTCACGCGATAGGACGGGCACATCACGCCGCCCTCGAGCTTGCGGCAGGCGCCGTTGTTGTTGCACATCTCGATCGCGCCCTGGAAACCGCCGCCGGCTCCCGGATAGGCCGACCAGTCGAGCACGGTCTTTAGCTCAGTGACGCGGTAGTCCGGCGGGTAGCGGAACAGCGAGCGGTCGTCCATTTTGGGCGGGTCGACGATCTTGCCGGGATTGAGCACATGGTCCGGGTCGAAGCGCTGCTTCACCTGCCTGAAATCGGCAATGATGCGCGGGCCGAACATCGTCTCGTGGAATTCCGAGCGCACGAGACCGTCGCCGTGCTCGCCGGAATGCGAACCCTTGTATTCGCGCACCATCTCAAAAGTCTCTTCGGCGATGGCGCGCATCGCCTTGACGTCTTTCTCGAGCTTCAGATTCAGCACCGGGCGCACATGCAGGCAGCCTTCGGAGGCGTGCGCGTACATGGTGCCGCTGGTGCCGTGCTTTAAGAAGATCGCGTTGAGCCGCGCGGTGTAGTCGGCAAGACGCTGTAGCGGCACCGCGCAGTCCTCGACAAAGGAAACCGGCTTGCCTGCCTCCTTCATCGACATCATGACGTTGAGACCGGCGGCGCGGAAGTCGGCGATGGCGGTCTGAAGCGCGGGCTCCGTGATCTCGACCACGCCGCCCCATTTGGGCTGCGGGTTATTCCAGCCAAAGCCGAGATCGGCCATTAGCTCGCCGAGCTGCTTTAGCCGGCTGATATTTTCGGCCTGATCTTGTTCGGCGAATTCGACGATCAAGACCGCGTCAGGATCGCCGCGGATCGCAGCGCCGATGATGGGTTGAAACATCGCGATCTCGCGGCCGAGCGCGATCATGGTGCGGTCGACCAGTTCGACCGCTATCGGCCGCAGCTTGACCAGATGCTGGGCGGCATCCATCGCCTCGTAAAAACTGCCGAAATGGCAGACGCCCAACACCTTGTTGCGGATGACTGGCCACAGTTTGAGCTCGACCTTGGTGGTGAAGGCAAGCGTGCCTTCGGAGCCGACCAGAAGATGCGCCATATTGTTCGGCGCATTGCGGGGCACCAGCGCATCGAGATTGTAGCCGCCGACGCGGCGCTGCACTTTTGGAAATTTGTCCGCGATCTCGGCCGCCTCGCGCGCGCCGAGATCCAGCATCTCGCGAAACAGATCGGTCGCGCCATCGCCTGTATTGGTCCGCGCAAGATCGCGCGACACCTCGCCGAAATGCAGCAGCGTGCCGTCGGCGAGGGCTGCGTCCATCGACAGCGTGTTGTCGCGCATGGTGCCGTAGCGCAGCGAACGCCCGCCGCAGGAATTGTTGCCGGCCATGCCGCCGATGGTGGCGCGGGAAGCGGTGGAGACGTCGACCGGAAACCACAGACCGTGCTTCCTGAGCTGGCGGTTGAGGTCGTCGAGCACGATGCCGGGTTCGACGACGCAACTGCGGTTCTCGACGTCGAGCGAGAGGACGCGGTTGAGGTGCTTGGAGAAATCGATGACGATGCCGTCATTGACGGTCTGGCCGCTCTGCGAAGTGCCGCCGCCGCGGGGGGTGATCGTTCGACCGTGCTCCCGCGCAATGGCGAGCGCCCGCAGTGCCTCGTCGATGGTTTTCGGCACGACCACGCCAAATGGCATGATCTGGTAGAACGACGCGTCGGTTGCGTAGCGGCCGCGGCTATACCTGTCGAACAGGACTTCGCCGGTGGTCTCGCGCGCCAGCCGGTCTTTGATCATCTTTGAGGCCTTGTCGGGCATCCCATCCTCATTGTCGCTCCCCACAACACCGCCCGATCGAGACCGATCCAGGCGAGAGATGCACTTCGTCTTGAGCTTATTTATATTTTGAATTCAAATCTGGTCAGGCCGGCTCGGATTGGGCCGGCACCGCCGCAGTCAAATATTCGACTGCAGCGGTCCGCTTATTGCGCAGGTGGTTGAACAGGATGTCGGAAAGTTCGTTGCCCGCGCGGCGACGCAGCGCCTCCAGGATCGCCTCGTGCTCGCGCATGGCCTCGCCCCATCGCTCGCGTTTGCGGGCAAAATTGGCGGAGTAGCGGATCCGCCTGATCCTTCCTGCGAAGTTGACGTAGGCGCTCTGAAGCACCGCGTTGCGGGAGGCCTCGACGATCTTGTGGTGGATCAACTGGTTGACGCGGAAATAGCCGTGCATGTCGCGGTGCAGGTAGAAGGCGTACATGTCGTAATGCAGCCGCTCGATTTCGGCGATTTCGGCATCGGTGATGTTTTCGCAGGCCAGCCGCCCGGCGAGAGCCTCCAGGCCGCCCATGACGTCGAACAGTTCGGCCAGATCGCGCTCGCTCAATTGCCGCACGCGGGCGCCGCGGTTGGGCAACAGCTCGACCAGTCCTTCCGAGGCCAACACCTTCAGGGCCTCCCGCAGCGGCGTGCGCGAGATGCCCAGCATCTCGCAGAGTTGCCGTTCGGGAACGCGGCCGCCGTCGGGAATGTTGCCTTCGACGATGTGATCCCGCAGCCGCGTCAGGATCTCGTCATGCAGCGACGTGTCCTCACGATCGGGCACGGCAGGCGCCGCAACCGCCCGCGAGGCGGCATCATGGGGAGTGAGGGGTTTCATGGGCCTGACCATATGCTGTTGATGGGGTGGTCGTCGATCACAAAAATGTACACAATTTGTCGGTTGAGGCTGGATAAAGTGAATGCAATATGCTTAGCAACAGGTGAGATGAGGAACCTATGACCCATCAGGGACGCCATTTTCTGCAAATTCCGGGACCGAGCCCGGTGCCGGACCGCGTGCTCCGCGCCATGGATATGCCGGTCATCGACCATCGCAGTTCGGCATTCGCCGAGCTTGCCAAGGCGGTATTCGACGGCTGCCAAAAAGTGTTCAGGACCAGCGGCCCGGTGATCATTTTTCCCTCCTCGGGCACCGGCGCCTGGGAAGCGGCGATCGTCAATACGCTTTCGCCGGGCGACAAGGTCCTGATGGTCGAGACCGGCCATTTCGCCACCCTGTGGCGGCAAATGGCGGCGCGCTGGGGCATCGAGGTCGATTTCATGCCCGGCGATTGGCGCCACGGCGCCGACCCCGCGGCGATCGAGGCCAAACTGGCGCAGGACGAGAAGCACACCATCAAGGCCGTCATGGTGGTGCACAACGAGACTTCCACCGGGGTCACCAGCCGGGTCGGCGAGATTCGTGCCGCGATGGACCGGGCCGGCCATCCCGCATTGCTGCTGGTGGATACCATCTCCTCGCTGGGTTCGGTCGACTACCACCACGACGAATGGAAAGTCGACGTCACCGTCAGCTGTTCGCAAAAGGGTTTTATGCTGCCGCCGGGGCTCGGCTTCAACGCGATCTCCGAAAAGGCGAGGGCGGCCGCGAAGACCAACAAGATGCCGCGCTCGTACTGGGATTGGGAAGAGATGCTCAAGCCCAACGCGGCCGGCTTCTTCCCCTACACCCCCGCCACCAACCTGCTCTACGGCCTGCGCGAAGCGATCGCCATGCTGTTCGAGGAGGGGCTCGATCAAGTGTTTGCCCGCCACCAGCGCCTCGCGGCCGCCACCCGTGCCGCGGTTACCCATTGGGGCCTTGAGGTGCTGTGCCTTGAACCATCGGAATATTCGCCGGTGCTGACCGCCGTGCTGATGCCGCCGGGGCACGACGCCGACAAGTTCCGCAAGGTCGTGCTCGAGAATTACAACATGTCGCTCGGCTCCGGCCTGTCCAAGCTGGCGGGCAAGGTGTTTCGCATCGGCCATCTCGGCGAGTGCAACGCGCTGACCCTGGTCGGCGCGTTGTCCGGCGTGGAGATGGGTCTCGCCGCAGCCGGCGTGCCGCACCGCTCCGGCGGCGTCGATGCAGCGATGGCTTCGCTGGAAGAGCGCACGACCTCGAATTCCCCGGGGCATCTGAAGGTGGTCAAGACTTAAACGTGAAAGCGTGAAGCGGGCCGGAACGCGGAAGCGTCCGGCACGATCGGTGCAGGCGGGCCGGCGCCGCCGGTGAAACCAATAACAACGAATTCGTGAGGTAGAGGATGCGGCTTCGGTTCAAGGCCACCCATGTCGTGCTGGCGATGCTCTGCATCATGTACTTCATTACCTATGTCGACCGGGTCAACATCGGCACGGCCGCCAGCGAAATTCAGAAAGAACTCAGCCTGAGCAACACCCAGCTTGGTTTGGTGTTCTCGGCCTTTGCCTATCCCTATTTGCTGTTCCAGGTCATCGGCGGCTGGGTCGGTGATCGTTTCGGGCCACGCCAAACCTTGTTCTGGTGCGGCATGATCTGGGCGGCCTCGACCATCATGACCGGCTTCGTCACCGGGCTCGTGACGCTGTTCATTGCCCGCGTCGCGCTCGGCTTCGGCGAAGGCGCGACTTTCCCGACCGCGACGCGCGCGATGCAGTATTGGACCCCCGCCACCAACCGGGGCTTTGCGCAAGGGCTCACCCACGCATTCGCACGGCTGGGAAATGCCATAACGCCGCCGCTGATCGCGGCATTGATGGCGTGGCTGACCTGGCGCGGCTCGTTCATCGCGCTTGGGCTGGTCAGCCTGCTGTGGGGCGTGGTCTGGGCGCTATATTTCCGCAACGAGCCGAAGGATCATCCTGCCATCACCGACGCCGAACTGGCGTCGTTGCCGCCGCGCTCGCGCGATCTGCGGCCTCAGGTACCCTGGGAAGCGCTGCTGCGGCGGATGTGGCCGGTTACACTCACTTATTTTTGCTATGGCTGGAGCCTGTGGCTGTACCTCAATTGGTTGCCGCTGTTTTTCAAGAACAACTACAGTCTGGATATCAAGAACTCGGCGCTGTTTGCCTCCGGCGTTTTCTTTGCCGGCGTCGTCGGCGACAGCCTGGGAGGAATCCTGTCCGATCGCATCTTCAAGAAGACCGGTGATGTTCGCTTTGCGCGATTGAGCGTCACGGTTGCCGGTTTCGCCGGCGCCTTCCTGTCGCTGCTCCCCATCCTGTTCATTCACGACATCACCATTGTCGCGCTGTGTTTGTCCGGTGGTTTTTTCTTTGCCGAACTCGTCATCGGCCCGATGTGGTCGGTGCCAATGGATATTGCCGCGAAATATTCGGGTACGGCCGCAGGCCTGATGAATACCGGATCGGCGTTGGCGGCGATCGTGTCGCCGTTGGTGGCCGGTTACGTGATTGACGTGACCGGCAACTGGTACTTGCCGTTCCTGATGTCGATGGGATTGCTGCTGCTCGGAGGGTTCTCGGCGTTTCTGATGCACCCGGAGCAGCCGTTTGAGGAGGTCGGTACCGCCGGGATCGTCCAGCCGGTTGCCGTGCGATAAGCGGCGGTTATCTAGAGGGCTCGCGCAGCACCTGGCGCTCCCGTCAGGCAAGGGGACAAGGCTGTAAAAAAGTGTTATCCGGGCGCCGCCGTTGCAAGAATCTCCCCGGGAAGGACGCTTCATGACCCTGCATACTGGAAGGCATTTTCTTCAGATTCCAGGACCGACCAACATGCCCGACCGGGTACTGCGGGCCATGGACATGCCCGGCATGGACCACCGCGGCGCCGAATTCGCCGAGCTTGGTTTTGCAGTGCTCGCGGCCATGCAGCGCATGTTCCGCACCCGGCAGCCGGTGATCATCTATCCGTCGTCGGGGACCG
>Ga0209153_1000172_pt1 | contig 35363 bp, 23 predicted proteins | sample GraSoiAngelo_120_FD_185877 | JGI IMG/M metagenome (GOLD analysis project Ga0209153, IMG submission 185877) | Grasslands soil microbial communities from the Angelo Coastal Reserve, California, USA - 14_0919_09_20cm (SPAdes) (version 2) | ecosystem: Environmental > Terrestrial > Soil > Grasslands ... | reverse complement strand
TGCGCCCGCAGAGATGCCGACGAGACTCGGATCGGCGAGCGGGTTTCTGAACAGGCCCTGCATCGCCGCGCCTGATACACCAAGCCCTGCGCCGACCAGCACGCCGAGCAAGACGCGCGGCAGACGTATATCAATGAGCGTCGCTGCTTGCTGCGCTGTGAATGGCCAAGGCAACGTGAGGCCGAGTTTATGTCCGATGATCGCTAGACACTGCGCGAGTGAAATCTCGACCGCGCCTTTATCAACCGCGAGGAGGACGAGCACGCCGAGCAACACGACCAAGCCGACGAGCACGAGCCGCGCACGCGCGTGGCTCGATTTAATTTTCAGTCCGGGAAAGATGCGCGCTGTCGCCGAAACCATGTTCAGTTCTTCGGCGCGCCGGGCCGCGCCGCCGCGTTTGTGTTGTCGCCGCCCGCCCGGTGGCTGCCGGCCTTTTTGTTCTCGTCAGGACGCACCATGTAGCCGCGCTCCGCTTCCATCTCGGGCGACGCCACCTCCGGGTGCAGCGCGAACGTCAGGCTGGCGATGGCATGGCCCACGCCGGGGCCGAAGCCTTGAAAGTACATGTCGCTCACGTGGACGATGCGCCGGTCGCGCCCCGCAGGCGTCAAGGCGACGCCGGGAAATTTCAAGACGCCCTCAATGCCGCCGCTCCGCTCGAAGCTTTTGTCGGTCATCAGGAGCACATCGGGCGCGGCGGCGACGACTGCTTCATCGGTCATCTCGCGGAAGCCCTGAAAGCTGTTCATTGGATTCACACCGCCGGCCAAGCGGATCATCTCGTCAATCGTCGTGCCCGTGCCCGACATCGTCGCGTTCGGCATGTTCGGCCCGCGCCCGACGAACATGACCTTCGGCTGCGACTTCACTTGCCTTTGCAGTTCCGCCACCTCCGCCATATCCAGATCGATCCCGTGCGCCAGCGTCTCGCCTTGCGCATCGAGTTTGAGCGCGCGCGCGATGGTGCGCACTTTTTCTTTGACCGCATCAACGTTGTAGTTCGCGGAGAGCGCGAGCACAGTCACACCCGCACCGCGCAATTGCTCAATGACCTGCGGCGGGCCGGTGTCGTTCGTCATGATGACGAGCGTGGGCTTCAAGGACAGTATGCCTTCGGCCGAGAGCGTCGTGCGCGGGCCGACTTTTGGCAGTTCGGCCACTTCGGGCAGATACTCGCTGCTCGAATCATCCACACCGACCAAACGGTCGCGCGCGCCGAGCGAGATGATTGTCTCGGTAACGCTCGTGCCGATGGAGACAATGCGCGAACTGTCTGTGACCGTCACCATCTGCCCGGTCGCATCGGTCACGCGCGCGCCTGCGTTCTGTGTTGACGGCGCGCGTTGACAGGCGAGTGACAGCAGGCAAGGTAAACTTAGTAGTAACGCGGTGAGTTTTATTTTCATCATTGATTGTTATTCAGACGAAACTCGCCGCCGCAGACGCAGAGACCGCAGAGATCAGACAGAGAGCAGATCAACTCTCCGCGCCACCTCTGCGGTCTCTGCGTCTGCGGCGGTGAAAATCCGCTCTGATTCTCTTAAGTATAGCCGGAATCAGTAACGCAGTCGCAACTCGAACTGGAACTCGCGTCCCGGATCGACGCCGTTGATGCCGCCGATGCCCTGCCCGAACGTGGCCGAGTTGAGCACACCGTTGCGCGCAACGATGTTCGGATGGTTGAAGACGTTGAAGACTTCGCCGCGCAGACTGAACCGCGCCTGCTCGCCAAACTTGAACACGCGCTCAAGGAATAGATCGGTTTGATAGACGGGAAAGCCGCGCCCCGTGTTGCGTCCCAAGAATGTGCCGGTGGCCAAGTCGAACGGGCGATCCACGTTCGCGCCGTCGCCGTTCACGTCGTTGCCGACCGTGACGTTGAAAGGCCGACCGGAAGCCAACGCGGTGACGCCGCCGACGGTGAAAGCAAATGGCAATTGATACCAACTACTGACGACGGCGCGGTGGCGCCCGTCGAGCAGACTGTTGGCGCGCTCGGCCGCGTCAGGCAGATTCACGTCGAGCGGGTCGCCGCCCGGCGCGTCCGGCTCGACCGTGTTAATCGTGTGCGACCAAGTGTAGCTCGCCAGCATTGAAAAGTTGTGACTGAAACGCTTGTTCAGATTCACCTGCATGCCGTTGTAGATGCTTGTGCCGTTGTTGACGACGACGAGGATGCGACGATAGCCGTTCGCTACGGGTCGAATGGGGCGCAACGCATCGGCCTCTGTGGCCGAGCGCGTCGGCTTCGCAGCCGTCGGGATGAAGAGCGGCGGCGCGTTCAAGTCTTCCGTGCGATCAATGCCGATGGTGTGTGCATAGACGTAATCAACGTTGAGGAAAAACTTCCACGGCAACTCGCGCTCGCCGCCGAAGGTCGCTTGCTGTGTGTAAGGGTTCAAGAGTTTGTCTGGATAACCGCGCAGGAGCGCCGTGTTGATGCCGAACTGATTGTAGAAGGCGGCGCGACCGGGCCGGATCGTGATGTCGCGCGCGGGCAGCACAGCGCCCGGCGGAAACGCAGGGAGCGGCGCGAACGAAGTCGGGAAGCCCAACTGACCGGGCGCGGCACTGAAGGTGAAGACGCCCGTGGGGCCTGCGAGCGCGAACTGCGCGCCGAGATTCGCGCGCAACTCCGAATAGTAAATACCGTAGCTGCCGCGCAGGATCGTGCGCCCGTCGCCGCGCAGATTGTAGGCGAAGCCGACGCGCGGCGCGAAGTTGTTCTTGTCGTCGGTGAAGGTCTGCCGCTCATAACGGAGACCGAGATTCAAAGTCAGGTCACGATGCACACGCACGTTGTCTTGCGCGAAGGCAGACCAGAGCCACTCGCGCACGTTGTAGTTCGCGTTGCCGAACGATTGCGTGAAGCGTGCGACGTCTGCGAGCGTCAAATCGGAAGTTGGCCGGCAGATGCCGTTGGTGCAGCCGGCGTTCGCGCGAAACGTGAACTGCCCCTGCACGAAGCCCGTGCCGAACTCCTGCCCGTTGCCGCCCGACGTGGAGAAGATGCCGCCGCCGCCGAACTTCAAGTATTGCCGCCCGCGCGTCAGCGACAACGTGTCGGCGAACTCGTATTGGTGATTGATCAACTCGGCCGAGCGCGACTCGCCTTCGGTCGAGACGCCGGGACGAGAGAATTGCGGCGACGGGTTGAGCGGATCGAACTCTGTGATCGGCGACGCGACCATGAAATGAAACCGCGCCTCGTTGATCATTACGGGACTGAGCGTCGCCGTCTCTGCAACTTGCGCGGCGTAGGTGCGGCGATGGAATTTGCGCGCGGCACTGGGCAGATTCAAGCCGCCGACGGCATCGGCCGGATTCGTGTCGGTGAACCGATCCATGTTCGCGCGCGCCGTCAGCGTGTTGCGCGCATTGAGTTGATGATCGATGCGCGCGAAGAAGAGCGCTTGATGGTAGTCGCCCGCGTAGGTCGTGCCGGGCGCGAGCAGCGAGGTGATGATCGCGTCGCGCCGTTGGATGTTGACCTCGCCGCCGACGAGAAAATGCGTGCGGTCGCGCACGACGGGGCCGGAGAGGATGCCGCTGAACTGACCGAGCCGATCAATCGTGCGACGCGGCGCGAGCGGCACGCGCGCTTGCAGGCCGCCGGGGCGCGCGAGCGCGATCAGATCGGTATGATAATCGTTCGTGCCCGACTTGGTCACGATGTTGACGGCCGCGCCGGCCGTGCGCCCATACTCGGCCGAGACGCCGTTTGTGATGACGGTGAACTCTTGGAGGGCGGCGAGCGGGATGTTGGTAAAGAGCGTCTGCCGGCCCCAAGCGTCGTCGTCCGTGCTGCCGTCGAGCGTGATGGTCGTCTGTCGCCGGCCGCTGCCGTTGACGACAAAGAGAAAGTTGTTCATGAACAGATCGCCCGTGCCGCGCGCCGGGCGCACGGCCGAGTTGAGTTGCACGAGGTTCGTGATCTTGCGCCCAAAGACCGGCGTCTCTTCGATCTTCTGCAAGTCGAGCCGCGTGCCGAGTTGCGCCGTGTCGCCCTGCACTGTGTCGGTCGTGCCAAGCACCGTAACGTTCTCGATGCTCACGTCCGCAGGCGCGAGCGTCACGTCGAGCGTAGCGACGACGCCCGCGCGCAACTCAACGTCTTGCAACTCGCGCGGCGCAAAGCCGGACTGCGTGACGGTGACGTGATACTTGCCGGTCAGCGGCAGCCCGGCCAGCGTATAGTTGCCGCCCTCGTCCGTGCGCGCCTCGCGCTTGAAGCCGGTCACGTCGTTTGTCGCAGACACATCAGCGCCGACGATGGCCGCGCCGTTCTGATCCGTCACGCGCCCGCGCACCGTGCCCGCGTCATTCGTCTGCGCGAGGCCGGCTTGCGCCGCACACGCCAAGACGAGCGCGCACAACGCCAGCCCGCACCGCCGACGCGACGCACGAAGAGACGACACACAAAGATTAAGCTTTGTCATAAACACGTCTAGCACCTCAGATGCGAAACAGTTATTCAGTAGTAAACTCGAAACATTAAGTTAACGGCAAAACATCATCTACTACCAGCCGTCGTAGTTAATTGAAGCACCTGCCAAAGCAGTCTGAACCTGCTTTAAGAGACCGGCGCGGTTGAGAATTTTGCCGGCGCACATTAAACTGTCCGGCGGCGCGGCGGCTTCACCCGCTGCCGCCCACGCTGGTTGCACGAGGTCGCATTCCGACGGGAGTTTATTCCAACACATATAACGGGTGCTGAAGTCGTTCACAGGGTCAGCTTGTGCGCGCGCGCCGGTTCGGCGCGAATCGCCTACCGCTCGCACTCAAAGCACACAAACATTTTTGGAGGCAGTAAATTGTTTAGCATTAATGGCCGCAAACTCGCGCTGCTCTTAACAGCGGCGCTCATTACGACTCTCACCTTCACGCTACGCGCGTCAGCGCAAACGCCTGAGCGCGACATGAAGAAAGAGGCGCAGCTTTGGCAGGAGTTGGATGCGCTCGCGCCCGGCTCGGTCGAGACTTTCAAACAGGCGACCGTAGCCTTAGACAAAGGCGATCAGGCCGAGGCCGTGCGCCTCTACCGCGAAGTGCTCAAGCGCGCGCCCGAATGGGACGCGGTCAATCGCCGGCTCGGCTACGCGCTCGCAGCGACGGGCCAAAAGGAAGAGGGCTTCAAGCTCTTGCGCAAAGCCGTCGCGCTCAATCATTCGCCCGAAAACCTTGCCGGCCTCGCGCAGACGCTCGCCTATCCGGGCGCGAACGCGCAGGGCAACGCCGCCGAGAAGCAAGAGGCGTTCGCGTTGGCGAAAGAAGCGCAGGCACTCAACCAAGACGAGCACGACGCGAGCTACACTTTGCTCGTCGCGCAACTCGCGCTCGACCTGCAAGACGAACCGGAGTTCCGCGCCGCCACGCGCACGCTCGTCAACAAATATCCGCAAGAGGTTGGCACGCACTACTTCAACGCGATCCGCGCCGCAATGGATGAAGAGTGGCCAACCGCCGAAGCCGAGATCAAGCGCGCCGGCCAGTTAGGTCTGCCCGCAGAGGAAGTGCAACGATTCCTCGACTCAGGCATACACACGCGCGTGCTCGCATGGCGCGCGCTCTACGTGGCGCTCGGCGTCGTGGTGCTCTGGGCTTTGGGCATCGTGCTCATGTTCGGCTTGGGCAAGCTGCTCTCGAAGCACACGCTGCGCCAACTTGAGACGGCCGATCCGAACGTCCCCGTCGGCCCAAACGAGCAACGCTTGCGCAGCATCTATCGCACAGTGATCAATCTCGCCGGCCTCTACTATTATATCTCTCTGCCAGTCGTGATCTTTCTGCTCCTCGGCCTCACGGGTGCGCTCATCTATGCCTCTTTCATGGCCGGACATATTCCGATCAAGCTGGTCTTAGTGGTCGGTCTCGGCGCGATCATGACTGTCTATCACATGATCCGCTCGCTCTTTGTGCGCCATAAGCAGGAAGACCCGGGGCGCTTGCTCCGACCGGAAGAAGCGCCGGGCTTGTGGGCGCTCGCGCGCGAAGTGGCGGGCACGGTCGGCACCCGCCCCGTCAATGAAATTCGCGTGACGACCGGCACGGAGGTCGCGGTCTATGAGCGCGGGAACTTGCGCGCACGCATGCGCGACGAAGCCGAGCGCGTGCTGCTTGTCGGCGCGGGCGTCTTGAACGGGTTTCGGCAGAATGCCTTTCGCGCTGTGCTCGCGCACGAGTATGGCCACTTCTTGAACCGCGATACGGCGGGCGGCGACATCGCGCTGCGCGTCAAGACCGACATGCTCAACTTCGCGCGCGGCATAATCGCCAGCCGGCAAAATACCTATTGGAATCTCGGCTTCCACTTCCTGCGCCTCTACTTCAAAATCTTTACCATCATCAGTCACGGCGCAGGGCGCTTGCAGGAAGTGCTCGCCGACCGCTTGGCCGCGCATCATTACGGCGCGGCCGCCTTCAAGGAAGGCTTGAGTCATGTCGTGCGCCGGCAGATCGAATTTGAACTATTGGCGCAGCAGGAGATCACGTCGGCGGTCAAAGCCAGACGCGCGCTCGTGAATCTGTATGAACTGCCCGACCCCACAGAGGCGCAACAGCAACGAACTATCGAAGAAGAGTTCAATCAAGCGATCAATCGCGTGACCGCAGAGACCGACACACATCCAAGCCCGGCCGAGCGCTTCCATCTGATCAGTCGCATGGTCGCGCGCAACGCGCCGGCCGCAACCGGCGAGGTCTGGGCGCTCTTCGCAGATCGCGCCGCGCTGACCGCCGAACTAAGCGCCTCGGTGGAAAAAGCGGTAGGCAGTAGGTGGTAGGCAGTTAAGGACAAGCGAAAGGCCGTCGGTTGATGCGCGGCTCGTCAAATCACGAAGCGCATTTAACCGACGGCCTTCTCTTTGTCTGCAACTGCCTACCGCCTTCTGTGCTCTCATACCGGACTGAGGATGACAATTTCGGCGCGGGCGCGGGCGTCTTCGAGGAAGGCATCGGTGTCGGATTCGATCTTGCTTTCGGTCAGGATTTTTTCGATCTGTGGCGTGGCCTCTGCGAGCGTCGGCACGATCCGGCCGGGCGAAGCTTTGCGCCAACGCGGGACGAAGGTGTCGCGGTAGTAATCGCTGATCTCTTTGGGCGAGACGACGACGAAGGAGCGAAAGCGAAAGGTCAAATAGTTTTCGATCTCGACGCGCTGCCGCACGATCTCGCGCAACTGTTCGGGCGTCAGGCCGACGCGCTGCATGCGCTCCTGAAGCCCCTGCTGCGACGGGAAGCGTTTGATCAGATCGTTCGTCGCCTTCACAACGTCCTCGTCCTTCGCCGTAATCGCGGGCAGCTTGCCCGCTTCTTCAGCGATGAGTCGTTGATCTACGAGCAGGTTCAAAGCGCGCTGCAAATCTTCCGAGCGCGGATTGTCGAGCGGCGTGTTTGGTTCGAGCGCCAACTGCCACAGCAGATCGGTGTAAGTGATCAACTCGTGCCCGTTGACGGTCGCCATCATCTTGTCCACTACTTCCTGCGCATGCACAGAGTAGGCAGTAGGCAGTAGGCAGTAGGCAGCAATTATGCACAGCACGCGCGCGCTCAAGATTTTGATTTTAGCCTGCTGCCATTGCATCGCTATGCTCTCCTCGTTTCTGTCTTTCACCTGCTCCTTTCGCCCTGCGCCTTGCCACTTTGCTTAAAACGTCTGCCCGAAGCGGAAGTGTATCTGCGCGTGTTTGAGCCGGAGGATCGCGGGCGGCCCTGTGAACTGTGGTATCTCGAACGACGGCGGGTTGAGCAGGAAGCCGTAATCAACCGCGAGCGGGCCGAAGGGCGTGCGGAAGCGTACGCCCATGCCGACGGTGTGCGTCCACTGCGCGCGCAGGTTGCGTGCGTCGAGCGTGTCGGTGGGCTGCGACTTTTTGCCACCAAAGATGTCGCCCGCGCGCCGGAAGACGTTGCCGCCATCGTAGAACGGCACGACTTGAAAGAGGCGCGTCAGAGGCACGCGCGCTTCTAAGTTCACGACCGCGAGGGCGTTGCCGCCGACGGGCACGGTGAACGGATTGAGGCGGACGGGCTTGCCTTGCAGGTCGCGGAAGATGCTCGGCTTGCAGACTGGGAAACCGTTCTCGATGAGTGATGTGCCCGGACAGATGACTTGGCGCGGCCCCGCCTCTTCAAAGTTGAAGCCGCGAATCGTGGTCGAGCCGCCGGAGAAGAAACGTTCGCTAATGGGCAGCGTGCGATCCGTCTCGTCAATCACGCCGTTGCTGTCGCGGTCTGATGGATTGAAGAGGTTGGCTATGCCGAGCGTGACGCTGGCGGCGAAGACCGTATCCTTGATGCCCTGCGGTTCGTTCTTGCGCTCGAAGAGCACGGGCGTCTGCGCGCGCGTCTTGCTGCTGCCGAAGCGATAATAGCGCCGGTAGTTGAGCAGCAACTTGCCGAACGAGATGTTGCCGCCGAGTTGTTTGAGCGCAAGCGCATAGTCGGTGGTTAGGTATTCGCCGCGCGTCGGATCGAACTGGCGGTCGCGCGTGTCGCGCGTGATGGTTGCGCCGAAGCGCGACAGACGCACGGCTCTATCGGGTTGCAGGATCGGCTGCACTAAGAGACTCCCGATCTTGATCAGACGCACGTCCTCATAGTTGTAACGCACAAAGAGGATCGTGCGTGCGCGCGGGTTCAAGACGCGCTGCGACTCGATGTTGAAGGTGAAGCGATTGATCGTCGGTTCGCCCGTCCTGTTGCCGAAGATGTCGATCGGATTGCCCTTCTCGTCCAAGCGTTGGACGATGCCGAAGCTGCCGCGATCAATCGTCGAGCGGAAGAAGCGCGTCACGCTCACGTCGCGCGAATACTGGAGCGAGGCCGAGAGCGGCGAGAACTTCGCTCTGCCGTACTGCCGGAAGCGCGGATCGAAGAACTCGAAGCGGATCAACTGGTGCACGCGGTTCGCGCGAAAGCGGAGCGCGCCCTGCTGCAACTCGCCGCGCAGGTCGTTGTTCTGCAACTCGTAGCCGCCGAGCGGGCCGCCGTCGGTCGAGTAGCCGAAGATGTAGTCCTGCCGGCGTGGTTTTAACTCTTCGAGGTCTATGATTACATCGCTCAGCTTAAAGCCTGAAGCATTCTCGCCGGCCGGCTGCGTGCGAATGATGACCTGACGGAAAGCGTTCGTCTCATAAAGTATGCGCTCGCTTTCGGCGATGTCGTCGGCGCGCAGGACTTGGCCTTCTTTGAGCGGGATCGCTTTGCGGATTGCGGCCGGTTTGGTACGCATGCGCGCGTCGGGCGTCGTGCCTTCGTTGCCGTTGATGATGAGCTTGTGGATGAAGACCTTGCCGCCTTCGGTCACGTTATAGACGAGCCGCACTTGCTCGTCGCCGTTCGCGTTCTTTGGTAGTTCGACCACGTCCACGCGCACGTCTGCGTCGGCGTAACCGTTGCGTGAGTAGAGCGCGCGGATGCGGTCGGCATCGTTACGCGCGAGCGTGCGCGCGTAGGGCGCGCCGATGATCGTGCAACCTTCGCCGCGCAAACCGGCCGCGCGGCACGGCTCATCGCGCAGACGCTTGGCCGTATAAATCTGATTGCCGCGCACGTCCACACCCGCGACGCGCGTCAGCGGCCCTTCGTGGACGGCGAAGGTGATGACCAAATCTTCGCTGCCCAGAGCGACGCCCTGCCGGACTTCAGCCTTTGCGCCCCGATAACCGAGATCACGATAGCGCGCTTCGACCGTGCGCCGATCCTGTTCGAGTATGTCGCGGCTCGTGTAGCCGCGTCCCGCCTTGCCGATGAACGGGATGAAGCCGAGCAGGCCCGAGGTCTCGGAGCGCAGATCGTCTGCGAGATCGTCGTAGGTGAGTTTAGCGGGGCCGCCTGTGTCGGCATTGATGACGCGTATGTCGGTCAGGCGGAAGCGGCGGCCAAGCTCGACCGTGTATTTGATGTCAACGGTGCGCCCGCTCAAGGTTTCGGGATCGAGCAGCGCGCACGTGTCGTTGGTGCTGAGCACGTCCTGCGGCGCGAGCGCGTTCGTGATGTCTGTCTGCACCGAGTTCTTGTCGCTCTGCATCGCAGGCGTGACGTTCGCCGCAGGCGACGCAGGCGCGCCCGCGCTCGCCGTGTTTGGATTGGTCGCTGTGTTGGCGCTACTGCTCGGCGGTGCGGGCGTCGAGGTCACAGTCGAGCCGGGCGCGGCGGTCGTGTTGATGGCCGGCGTGACCGAACAACTCGGCGTGACTTCGGCGAAGAAGTAACCCTGCTCCTGCAAACGATTGCGCAGCCGCCGCGCGCCTTCGACGATGGCCGACTCGTCAATGCTGCCCTCGCGCTTGACAGGCAGCACATCGCGCGCGGTCTTGGCGCTCAGCTTGTAACCCTCAATGTTAATGTTCACGCGCGGGCCGATGCTGCCTTTTAAGTTGATCGTGATCGCGTCGCGCGCCGCATCGCGTTCGACCACAGGCTCGTTCAACTGCGGCGCGAGAAAACCTTGCGCGATGATCGCTTGGCGAATGCGCCCGAGGTCTTCGCCGAGCGCGGTGCGCGTGAACGGCGCATTGGGTTGCAGCTTGAGCGTCGAGCGCACCTGCGCGAGTTGCGCGGCGTCGAAGCCCGTGATGTTAATGTCGAACGTGTCGACGTGGGCTTGCGGCCCCAAGGCGATGTTATAGGTGACGGTCGCCAACGTGCCGCTCGGATCGAGCGTCTGCGCATAAGTCACATCGGCTTGATAGAAACCGTGATCGCGCAGATAAGATTGGATTAGATCGGCGTTGTTACGCAGCGCCTGCTCCGTCACACGCGCGCCGGGTTGGAGCAGATTCAGCCGCGCGCGCAATTCGTCGTTCGAGACGGGCGCGGCGGGCGGCGCGCCCGTCACGTTCAAGACCACTTGATTGACGCGCACCGCCGGACGCACCACAAAGCGCAGACGCAAGCCCCCGCCCACATCGTTAACGGCCTCGACCCGCGCGTTCGCCACGCGCCCCGAATCAAAGAGCGCCTGCAAGGATTCACGCACACGCGCGGCGGCAAAGCGCGCCTGCGGTGCGACCGTCAACAACGCCGCCAACTCGGCCTCCGCACGCGCATCGCGCGGCACGCCCTCCAACACAACCTCAACGGCCGTGACCGTCCGTCCTTCATAACGGCTCAGGTCAAACACAGACGCGCCGCCTGCGCGTACGCCGCACGCGACGAGCAAAAGAGCAACGACAATGCAACCCCAATGACGACTCACCAACAACTCACCCGCCCAATGAATACTGACTACTGGCTACTGCGCTTCAGAATCTCTTCCTGAAGCGAATCTCAAAACTGAAATTGTCGTTCTTCGTCTGCAACGTGTTGACCGACCCTTGCTCGTATTGCGCAACGAACGAGAGCCGATCCGAAACGCGATATTCGACGGCGAGCACTTGGTTCTGATCGCTCGTCAGATTTGTCGAATAGGTCAGCGTCAGGTTGCGATTGATCTGGCGGCCGACGGTGAGCCGCGCCGTCGGGCTTGCGCCGCCGCGCCCCGCGATGAGCGGATCGATCTCAAAGCGGTTCAAGCCAAACAGCTTGTCGGTCGCGCGCTGCACCGGCGCATTGATGATCGCGTCAGTCAACAGACTCGTCGCCGTCCCTAATCCGGTCTGCGCGAGCGTTGATGTGCCCGTGTCTGTGTTCGACAGATTGCCGGTTGTGATCAAAGAGACGACATCGGCTTGCGGCAACGACGGATCGGAACTCACGGCAGCCGTCGGTGCAGAGAGCGGCCCCGTCAGGTTGACGAGGACGCGATAGCCTTTGATCTCCGACTCCGCTTGAATGTTCAAAATGGGATCGGCTTCGCGGCGCATCGGCAGATCGATGTAGGCGCGCGTCAGTTCATAACGGTCATTGCGAAAACTGAGCGTGCCGCGCGTGGCGGTGATGCGCCCGCCGATGATGGGATCGTCAATCGTGCCGCGAATCTGCAACGCAACCGAACCGATGGCGTCCGCGATGTTGTTGCGCACGACGAGCGCATCGCGCCCCTCGACCGTCAGATCGAGTTGCGTATTCGCCGTGAGCGCGCTTTCGCCGCCGCCCTCGCTGATGGTCGTCTCGGGCCGGCGATTGATCAGATCGGCCAGTTCAATATCTTTCGTGTATTCGGTGCGGCGCAGGTTGACCGTGCCGCGAATCAGTTGCGTCTGCAAATCGCCTTGCACGATGAGGTCTGCATCGGCGGTCGAACGGAAGTCCTGCGGGAACGGCACGGTGATCTGTTCGCCGTGCACGTTCAACTGAAACTTAGCGAGCGAGAAGCCCGCGAGCGACGCGCCGCCGGTGACGGAAATTTTGCCGCCGCCGAGCCGCCCCGTGAGCGCATCAACCTGTGCGCGGTCGGCCGTAAAACGCACATCGCCGTTGATCTGCGTGACAGCCAAGCTCTCGTTCCCGACAAGCATGGTAAAGTTCGCGCCCGTGACTGTGGCCGTGCCCGTGATGTTCGGTTGCGCGAACGTGCCAGCGACGCGCACGTTCACACGCGCCGCGCCCGCCAAGAAGATGTTGCGCGAGAGACTGTTCAAGACGCGCAGGTTAAGATCGCCGTCCATCGTGAAGTTCTGCCGGCCGCCTGCGCCGAGCGCGGCCGTGCCGCCGAAAGTAACGTTCGTGCCGGGGCCGACGAATTGAGTTTTATCGAATGTGATCTCGTTCGGCGTGAAGGTGACAAGCAACGGATCAACCGCCGAGAGTTGCACGTCCTGCACCTGCACGGTCAATTGGCTGAAGCGCGCCGTGCCGCGCATCTGCCCGATGGAAAACCCCTGCTCGCCCTCGGCGTTCTCGCCGAAGAGCGGGCCTTCGGCGTGCAGCGTGCCCGTCGCACGCCCTGTGATCTTCACATCGGAGTTCGGCACGAGCGCGGCGAAGAGTTGCGTCAGGTCTGCGTTCGTCAACGTCGTCTCAATCGTCGTCGGCAACTCTTCTTTACTCAGATCAACCGTCGCCGCGATGACCTGCGGCTGACCCAACAAGCCCGTCGTCAGTTGCAACTTGAACTGCTGCCCTTCCGTGTGCCCGACGATGGCGAGCGTGCCCGCCGGTTGTCCGTTGATGGCCACGTTCTGCCCTGTGCCGTTCAACTCGATCTTGTAGCTGCGCGGCTCGTCGTAGTCGCCTGATGCGTTCGCGGTGAAATCGGCCGTGCCCGCGAGATTCGGCACGCCCGCTGCACCGACGAGACCCGTCAACAGATCGAGCCGCACGCCTTGACCTTGTGCGCGCAGGTCGAAGCGTTTGCTCTCGATGTCGAACGTGCCATTGGCACTGAGCGTGCCGCCACTAAAGCGCGCGTTCAGATTTTCGAGATTGACGGTCTTGCCGCTGAACGTGGCCTTCAAAGCGATCTCATCGAACGGCGTGTCCTTGATGCTGCCGGGGCCGGCGCGCAAGTCTGCACTGCCACTCATCGCACCGGGAATGCCTGTGATGTGTACGCTGCCGGAGGTCGGCCCGGCGGCGGCCAATTGAGTAGTGACGCTGCTCTGCTGCGTGGTCGGCAGGGCAGCAATGAGGCTGCCAATATCAATGCGGTCGAGCGTCGCGTCGAGCGTGACGTTATCTGTGCCTGTGCGCGGGATGTTGAGCGCGAACTGTGCGTTGCCGCCGTTGGCTTGCGTCAAGCGACCATCGGGGATGCGTGTGGCGTTCGCGTCGGATTCAATCGAAGCGGTCAACGCGCCGAGGTTGCGGCCGTTGACCATGAGCGAGCCGAGCGAGACGCGCCCACTGACGAGCGGATCATCGAGACGCCCGCGCACCGTGCCGTTAAAATCGAGATTGCCCGCGAGGTCTATGCCGTAGTCCGTCAGCTTATCTTCGAGCGCAGGCGCGAGACCTGAGGTAATGACGACGCGCTGCAACTCACTCGCGTCGGTCGAAGCGAGATGCACTTGGAGGTTTGAATCGTTCTCAAACGAGAACTGACCTGTAGCAGTCAACTGTGATGCACCGGCGCGCAAATCTGCGCGACTGATCTGGAAGTTGCCGCGATCAGCCGTGAGCGCGAGCGTGCCGGTGACGGGCGTGCGCCCGCTCGTCTCGTTGCCCGCTTCGCCCGTCAGTTGCGCGTTCAGATTGCCGCTTGCGAGTTTGAAATCTGTACCCGGAAAGCGCAGACCAACCGTGCCGGTCGTCGCGCCCGTTAAAGGCACGGCGCGGCCGGTGATGAGTTGAAGTAAATTGCCGATGTCTAAGCCTTCAAATGAAGCGTTCACGTGTGAAGGGCCGCGCGCCATGTTAATTGTAGCGTTGCCGCGCGCGTGGCCGTTCAAGGCGTCGGCGGTGAAGTTGTTCAGTTGAATCTCGTCGTTCGTGGCGACGACTGCGCTGCGGGCTGCGCCGAGTTGAAAATCGCCGAGCACGCCGCCGCCGAGACTCAAGTCGGCCGTGACGCGATAACGGCTCGACGGTTCGAGCACGAAGACGGGATGCGCGAGCCGGACGTTTTGCGCTTGACCTTTCATGCCGTCGCGCGTGAAGGCGACCGTGCCGACGTTGAGATCGCTCGTCGAGCCTTCGACGCGCCCGTTGTCGTGAATCGCCAAGCGCACGCCCGCGATGTTGAGGCTGCCCACTTGCGCGCCCGCGATTGTGCCGCCACTCACGCGCACGTTGTTCGTCGCCACGTCGGTCACACCATTGCGTCCTGTGGCCGTGACGTTGCCCGCGCTCACGCCGTTTACGCGCGTGTCCTTGCCGTTCGTGATCGCGCCGGTTGTGACGCTCGAAATGGAGGCGTTGAAGTTGTTTGTGTCCTTGCCGTTGAAGCGAAGGCCGTTCGCTTGTATGCCGATGATGCGCGTTGCGCCGTTTGTGAATGTGCCGGCAGTCGCGCGGCTGGCACTCGCGCTCAACTCGCCGTCGCGCGATTCTGCGACCGCATCCGCAAGCATCAGACTCGCAATGCTCGTCTCGCCGCTCCGCGCGGCGGCTGCGCGCAACTCGCCGATGAAACGAAAGTCTGTGCCCGTGCCCATCACGCCGCCGCGCAGTTGCACGAGGTTGAGATTGAAGCTGCCTGCGGTCAGCATCTCCGCGACCGCGCGCCCCTGCGCGTCGTACTGCTTCGTGTTGGCGTCGCCCGTCGTCGTCGCAGACAACTGCAAGCCGCGCAGCCGCACATCGCCCGCAGCCAGCGCGTCGGATTTGACCTCGCCTTCGACCTTGTAATGCGTGCCCTCGCCCGTGACTGTGCCGTCGAAGATGCCTGCGCCGCGCAGAGGTGTCGCCGGTTTGAAGGTGTCGGAGATTTGCGTGAGATCAATCGTCGAGTGAACTTGCAACTGATAGCGCGCCGCACGCCAATCATCCATCGTGCCTTGCAGATGCGTCTCGGCGACAGGCGAGCGCAAGGTGATGTCGCGTATCTCTGCGCGCGTCTGATTGACGCGGGCGTGCGCTTCGATGTCAATCGGCTTCACTTCGTCGCCGTCGAGCGTGAAGCTTGAATCTGTCAGCGCGAGGTCAACTGTGTTCATCCAACTCGCGGCGGGTGCGTTCGGATCGTCTGGCTGGATCGTGGCGTGTAGGTTGCGCGCCTCGCCCGATAGTTTGTGCTGCGCGTCGCCGTAATGGATGACGGCGTTGTTGACCTTCACCTGCGCAGTCGAATAAGAGAAGAGGATGCGCTTGTTCGGTTCGGGCGGCGGCAGGTGTATGTTGCGGAAATTTGAACGACCCTGCTCGTCGAAGTTGACCCAAGCTTCGAGGCCGTCAATTTCGAGTGCTTCGAGGTTGACGTCGCGGCTCAGTTTCAACGCATAGAGGTCTTCGACGCGGACGGTGGCGATGATCGTATCAATGCGCCCCAGATGCGCGCCGGTCTGCGCGTCGTAGAGTTCGAGGCCCTTGATCTCTGCGGTGCGCGGGCCTAAGCGGGTGCGGAATTCTTTGATCTCGGCGCGGATGCCGTATTGCGCCAGCGTCCGCACGATCTGATCCGAGATGAGCGCGTCCACGCGCCCCGTGCGATACATGAAGACGACGAGGAGCAACAACAGAAAAGCGCCGATGGCGGCGACGAGCGCGACGTAGAGCGCATTGCGGCGCGTGATGTAGCGTCGCCGCCAACCCGTGCGCGCAGGCGGCGGCGCAGAGGCAGGCCCGCCCGCAGTGCCGCCCGACGACGACGGTGCAGCCGCGCTCGTGTTTGTCTGTGCTGATGCCCCCGTGGAACTTTCGTCCCGGTCGTCGACAGGCATATCACCGGACTCCTAACCCTGCGGACGATTCACGACAACTAAAAATCATTTAAGGAGAGACGAAACCAAATGATGAACGCGGACTGATGGATGACAGATGAAAGCCAAAAGGTTTCCCTCCATCGTTCATCGTTCCGCATTCAACGTTTCCTTGGCCGGCTGGCCGAGCGGCACGTTGCCGACCACTTCAAGCTCGAAGCCTTCGAGCGCTGCCACTTTGGGGGGATGATTCGTGAGCAGCAGGATGCGACGCAAGCCAAGATCATGCAGAATCTGCGCGCCGACGCCGTAGTCGCGGTTTGCGCCGTAGCCGGTCTCGACGCTCGCCTCTTCAAACGTCGCGTGCTGCGCGCGCATGACCGCGTAGGTGCGCAGTTGATGGATCAAGTCAAGCCCATGCTCGCGCTGTTTGAGATAGAGCACGACGCCGCGGCCCGCCGCCGCGATCTTCTCCAAAGCCGTCTGCAACTGAAACCCCGTGTCGTCGAGGAGCGAGCCGAACACGTCGCCCGTAACGTTTTCGGTGTGGACGCGCACGAGCACAGGCTCTTGGGTCTCAACGTCGCCCATAACCATCGCCAAGTGTACTTCGCCGTTGATAACATTTTCGTACGCGACCGCACGAAACAGACCATAGACAGTCGGCACTTCGGTTTCGACCGCGCGCCGCACCAGCATCTCTTTGCGGATGCGATAACGCACGAGGTCTGCGACCGAAATGATCTTCAGATCATGCTCCCATGCGAACGCTTGCAGTTGCGGCAGACGCGCCATCGTGCCGTCCGGGTTCATGATCTCGCAAATGACGCCCGCCGGATACAGGCCGGCGATGCGTGCGAGATCAACCGACGCTTCGGTCTGACCGGGGCGGACGAGCACGCCGCCCCTGCGTGCGCGCAAGGGGAAGACATGACCGGGGCGCGCGAGGTCTTGCGGACGCGTGCGCGGATCGACGGCCGTCAGAATAGTCGTCGCGCGGTCGGCCGCACTGATGCCGGTCGTGACGCCTTTGCGCGCTTCAATCGAGATGGTGAAAGCTGTGCCGAGAAACGAAGTGTTGTCGGCGACCTGCATGGTCAGGTGCAGTTCGTCGCAACGCTCTTCCGTCAAGGGCATGCAGATGAGACCGCGCGCGTGCGTGGCCATGAAGTTGATTAGTTCAGGCGTGACTTTCTCGGCCGCGCAGACGAGGTCGCCCTCGTTCTCGCGGTCTTCGTCGTCCACGATGATGACCATGCGGCCGGCGCGTATGTCGGCCGCCGCCTCTTCGATAGCAGCAAAAGGCATCGTTACAAACTCTACGGGTTCAGGGGAGATTGGTGTAACGGCGCTTATGTTACCCGAAGATGGCGGATTTTGCGACAGGCGCGCGGTCAGAATCTGATGGTGACGCCGATGCTGCTCGCAAAGTTGTGCGTCGTCCCCAGCCGGCGCGGGCAGGGGCAACGCACTTCTTCAATCTGGTCGTTGCCGAATGGAATGATCACGTCGCTGGCGTCGAGGCGCAAAGCGATGTTTCGTTTCAGATAGACTTCAAGCACGCCGCCAACATCGAACGCAGGCGTGACGATGCGTTCGCTGTCGAACGGCGAGCCGCCGATGGCGCGATGGAAGTTGATGGTGAAACCGGGGCGCGCTTTGGCGAATAGGCCGACGTGTTTATTGCGCGCGCCAGCCTTTAGACCGGCGAAGGCGTGGACGCCGTTCACGACAAAGTAGTCGTCGTCCGCATCGAACATGACATTTACTTCCGAATCAAGCGCCAGATACTTGTTAAAATTATAAGTGAAGCGCCCGCCCGCGCCGCCTGCGCCCAAGTCGCTGTTAGAGCCGCTGCCGATGGCGTAAAACTGTCCGCCGATCTCATAACGCGGCAATGTCTCCGTCTGAATTGTTTGCGCGCCGACGCACAACCCGCCGCAGATAAAGAACAGCGTTGCAAGTACCGCTCGTGACAAATTATTTCGCATCAAAATCGCTCCGCTCTGATTGATGGTCAAACGCGACTTTTCAATGGCAAGCGTTGGGCCGCAGACGCAAACGCTTGATATTTCAGGCGGGCGAGTAGGTGTGAGACGCACACAGGCGCAACAGGATAACGTCACATGATGCAGAGTTCCGACAGGCGTGAGCTAACAGCAAGACGCGGTGACACAGGAAGAAACCGATCTCAGATTTGAAATTCAATTCTCTGATCCCAGATTTGCGCATCACTTGAAACCAAGATCGGCCAGCTTCTCCATCGTCAATCCGGTCGCGCCCGTGTTGTCGCGCGGCGGGGCGACGGCCAAGATGCGTTCGACATATTTGGCGATGATGTCGGCTTCGAGGTTGACCGCGTCATTCGCGCGTAAGCTGGAGAGGTTCGTGAGTTGCCACGTCTTCGGAATGATCGCGACCTCGAAATACTCTTCGGTCAGACCGGCAATCGTGAGGCTGATGCCTTCGACCGCGACCGAGCCTTTGAAGACGAGATAGCGCGCCAACTCCGGCGGATAAGCGATGCGCACAGTCCAAGAGCCGCCATGCGCTTCCGCGCTCAAAAAACGACCGCGCCCATCAACATGCCCCTGCACGATGTGGCCGCCGAGCCGCGTCGTCGGTGTGACCGCGCGTTCAAGATTGACGGGTGCGCCAACGCGCAGACTACCCAATGTCGAACGCTGCAACGTCTCGTGCGAGCCATCGGCCGCAAACGAGTCGGCGCGCACATCAAGCGCCGTCAGACACACGCCGTTGACCGCAATCGAATCACCCTCACGCGTCCCATCCGTCACGATCTTCGCTTCGACACGCAGCCGCACGCCCTCGCCGCGCTGCTCAAGACTGCGCACGCGCCCCAACTCTTCGATGATGCCGGTGAACATAAGAATGAATGTCTAATGTCCAAAGTCCAATGTCCAAAGTCTAAGGCTGGCTTGGGACATTGGACATTGGACTTTGGACTTTGGACTTATCAACTCGCTCGCGGATCACTTCCATCATGCGCGCAAAGACTTCATCAACTGATAGCTCGGTCGTGTCAATCACGACGGCATCTGCGGCGATGGCGAGCGGCGAGTCGGCGCGGGTCGAGTCGCGCCGGTCGCGCGTGTTGATGTCGGCGAGCGTCTCGTCAAAGCTTAAGCCGGGTTCTTTGCGCTTGTCCTCTTCGTAGCGCCGTTGGGCGCGCGCTTCGGGCACGGCGGTCAGAAAGAATTTTACGTCCGCCTGCGGAAAGACGACCGTGCCGATGTCGCGCCCGTCGAGCACAACGCCACCACGCGCGCCCATCTCGCGCTGGCACCGGACGAGATCGCGCCGCACCGCCGGAATCGTCGAGATGACCGAAGAGAGCCGCGTGATCTGCTCCGTGCGAATCGCTTCCGTCACATCGTGCCCGTCGAGCAAGACGCGCAGACGATCCGGCTCGCCCGCGAGTTCGATCTGCGCCGCTTGCGCGCACGCAGCCACAGCCGCCGCGTCGTTTGTGTCCACGCCCGCCTCAACCACCGCGAGCGCCGCCGCGCGATACATCGCGCCCGTGTCAATGTAGAGCAAGCCCAACGCGCGCGCCAGCATCTTCCCCAACGTTGACTTGCCCGCGCCCGAAGGGCCGTCAATTGCGATAATCATAAAAGCAGTGGTCAGTGCTCAGTGGTCGGTGGTCAGTGCAGACAGTTATTGTTTTAACTGTCCACTGACCACCGACCACTGACTACTGTTCTCCAATCACTTCGCGCAAAGCTTGCAACGCCGTTTCGATGTCGGCGCGCGACACGTCGTAGTGTGTGACCATGCGGATTGATGAGCCGAAGCCAGAGGCGAGGACATTGTGCTCTGCAAGGCGTGCGCAGATTTCGTCGGCGGCGCGACGTGTGCCTGACACATCGAAGATGACGATGTTGGTGACGATCTGTTCGGGATCGACGGAGATGCCGGCCAACTCCGCCACGCCTTCCGCAAGCCGCCGCGCGTTCGCGTGGTCTTCGGGCAAAAGCTTCGGCGATTCTTCGAGCGCGACGAGACCTGCGGCGGCGAGCACGCCCGCCTGTCGCATGCCGCCGCCCAAGAGTTTGCGCCAACTACGCGCCGCCGCGACGAGATCGCGCGAGCCTAAGAGCATCGAACCGACCGGCGCGCCCAAAGCTTTCGACAGGCAGAACATCACCGAATTAACGGGGCGCGCCAGCGCCGCGACCGTCTCATTGAGCGCGACGGCCGCGTTGAAGATGCGCGCGCCATCGAGATGCACGGGCAGGTTCAACTCATGTGCGCGCGCGCAAATCTCTTCGGTGCGTGCGCGCGTGAGGAGTGTGCCGCCCGCGAGGTTGTGCGAGTTCTCAAGCGCGATGAGGCCGGTCGGCGCGACGTAGTAGGCGCTGTTGATGTGAAGCGCGGCGGCGATCTCATCCCACGTCAAGATGCCGCTGCCGTCTCTGCTTTTGACGGGGCGCGCGACCGTCCCCGATACGGCCGCCATCGCCGCCATCTCGAAGTTGAAGATGTGCCCGCGCTCTTCGATGACCACTTCCATGCCCGGCCGCGTGTGCAACTTGACGGCGATCTGATTACCCATCGAGCCGGTCGGGACAAAGATGGCTGCTTCCTTCTCGAAGATTTCGGCCGCGCGCTCTTGCAAGCGATTCACGGTCGGGTCTTCGCCATAGACATCATCGCCCACCTCTGCACTCGCCATCGCGCGCCGCATCGCGGGCGTCGGCTTTGTCACTGTGTCGCTGCGTAGATCGATCATGATTTGAAACTGTTAGCAATTAGCTCTTTTATTTTTGCTAATCGTGCTCAAACAAAAGCTGCGAAGACTTCGTTCGAGAGCAATACGCCGGCCGGCGTGAGCCGCAGCCAGTTGTCATCTAATTGGATCAAACCGGCGTCGTCAAAGCGCGCGAGTTCATCAGCGTATTGCGCGTGTATGTCTGTGTTGAAGCGCGTGCGATGTTGTGCGAGGTTGACGCCGCGCATCAGGCGCAGACCGAGAAAGAGCGACTCGGCGCTCGCTTCACGTTCATCAAGTTCGATGGTTTCGACGATGGCGCTGCGGTTCGTTTCGATCAGTTCAACGTAGCGCGCGGTGTCGCGTTCATTCGCCCAGCGCGCGCGCGCGCCATCGAAGGAATGCGCCGAGCAGCCGAAGCCGAAGTAGGGTGCGCCCGTCCAGTATTTCAAGTTGTGGCGCGACTCGTGGCCGCGCAGGCAGAAGTTGGAAATCTCGTAGTGCTCATAATCCGCTTGCGCGATGCGCTCAAGCAGCAGGCGATACATCTCTGCGGCTGTGTCGGCGTCGGGTCGGGGCCACATGCCGCGCGTGATCTGATCAGCGAGCGGCGTGCCTTCGTGGACTTCGAGCAGGTAGAGCGAGAGATGTTCGGGTCGGAGCGCGAGCGCCTCATCCATGTTGTGTGCCCATTGTTCAATCGTCTGGCCGGGCAGACCAGCGATGAGATCGAAGCTGATGTTCGTGAAGTCTGCGGCGCGCAAGTTTGCGAGGGTGCGGCGCGCATCGTCGGCCGTGTGCGTGCGCCCAAGGCGGCGCAGTTGCTCGTCGTCGAAGGTTTGCAGACCGAAGCTGGCGCGATTGACGCCGAGCGAACGGTAAGCACGCAGAGTCTCCGGTGTGACCGTGCCGGGGTTCATCTCCATCGTTACTTCCGCGTCCGGCGCAACACGGAAACGCGCATGCACGGCACGCAAGATCGTCTCAAGCTGTGCGGGCGTGAGCAGCGAGGGCGTGCCACCGCCGAAGTAGATCGTGTCTGCATCCGCGAGCGTACAGAGTTGCGCGCTATTGATCTCTGCGACGAGCGCGTGCACGTAGCGCTCGGCCAACGGCGCTTGATACGTGCCGGTGGCGAAGTCGCAATAAGAACAACGCGCGCGACAGAAGGGGATGTGAATATATATGCCTGCTTGCTGCATTGACGATGGGGCAATTATATCACGCGTCTGCATCAGACTTGATCGCGCGCGCGGCGGCCGCAAGCACACAGGCTGTACGATTTTTTATTCGCAGTGTACGACTTTATGCTGGCGCTGCCATGCTATTAACTACACCGACGCGCAGTATAAATAGCATTTACGCGCGTAAATGCTCATGTCGTGCTCACGGCACGCGAGTTGATAAACGACTGGCACGACGGGCGAACAAGTTACAGATTTGAGGCGGTGCGTTCGATGGGCGTCGGAGTTGCACTTGCGATGAGTTAACCAAGTAAGCTAATTGGGAATTCCTGTCCTCGCCTTTTAGCAAGCAAGCGCATGGAGCGTAAATGACTCCATGCGCTTGCGCTTTTTACCGCTCCGACTCGTCGGCACACTTTAACGCGGCACGTTCGGGATGCGTTTCAAGCTGCCGTCGCCGCTCACGCGTGAGCCACGCGCGGCCCGCTCCACTTCGGTAAAGACGCGCAGAAAATTTTCGCCCAAGATTTTGCGCACGTCCTGTTCGCTGTAGCCGCGCTTCAATAACTCATACGTGATGTTCGGCAGCTTCGAGATGTCTTCCATGCCTGCGGGCAGGTCGGGCACGCCGTCGAAGTCCGAACCGATGCCGACGTGATCTATGCCCGCGACTTTGGCGATGTGATCGAAGTGATCGATCAGGACCGAGAGCGGCACTTTCGGGATCGGGTTCGCGTCGTTCAACTTCTTCAACTCTTCATCCAGACGCTTCGGGTCGTTCTTGTACTGCGCCTGCAAAGCATCGCGCTGCGCCTTCAACTTCTCGTCGCGCGCGCGGTCGGCGTCGTAGTAAGCCTGACTGATGAACGCCGGATAGAAGTTGACCATCACGACGCCGCCGTTTTTGGCGATGCGGCGCAGGAGGTCGTCCGGGATGTTGCGCGGGTGATTGGCGAGCGCGCGGGCTGACGAGTGCGAAGCGATGATCGGCGCGGTCGAAACGTCGAGCACATCGCTCATTGTCTTGTCCGAGACGTGCGACACGTCCACGAGCATGCCGATGCGGTTCATCTCGCGCACGACCTCTTTGCCGAAATCGGTCAAGCCGTTGTGCTTCGGCGCGTCGCGCGAAGAGTCGGCCCAATCGTTCGTATTGTTGTGCGTCAGGGTCATGTAGCGCACGCCGAGCCGGTAGAAATCGCGCAAGGCAAAGAGCGAGTCCTCAATCGCGTGCCCGCCTTCGATGCCCATGAGCGCGGCGATCTTGCCTTCGCGTTTCGCGCGGCGTATGTCTGCGACCGAAGTGGCCAGCATCATCTGCTGCGGGTAGCGTTCGACCGAACGATAGACCCAATCAACCTGATCCATCGCGCGCCGTGCCGCGCCGCCCTGCTCCGCGTACTTCTTGTCCACGAAGACGGAGAAGAATTCTGCGGTCAGTCCGCCCTCTTTCATGCGCGCAAGATCGGTGTGATATTTGCCGACCGACGATTGGCCGATGTCGTAATCTTCATCTTCCATCATCGTCGTGATGTCGTTGTGCGTATCAACGACGATGGCGCTGCGGTGCAACTTCAACGCGCGCTGCCAGAGTTTTTCGTCGCGCTGATCAGTCGCAAGCGGCGGCACGGCGCGCTCTTTGACGGGCGCGGGCTTTTGTGCAAACACGATGCTGATGAGCGAGAGCGAGAGCAAGGCGCAGATGAGCGTGTGTCTTTTCATGCGAGAAGATTTATCACAAAGAGGTAATGACATAAAAGCGAAGCGGGCAGAAGGATGCGCCTTGCCCGCTTCGCCTTATCCGCTCAAAAGTTTCCGTCAGCGCCAACCTCAATGAGCCAGCAGTCAGCTTAAATTTGACAGTTAATTGCGCTTAAGGTTCGGATCATCTGCGCGGACAGGCACGCGCACGCCCTTCGTGCCGATGAAACCAGTGCCGTCCCCGTAGTTGAGATGGTTGAACAGCAGCCGCACTTTCATCGGTTCTGGCCAGCCATACTTGATCTTCGCCTGCTCCCAGCCGCGCCAACGGTTTTCGGGCAACTTAAAGACATAGCTCTCGCCCGGTTGAATCGGCACATCATCAACTCTCGGACGATTCTCAAAGTCGTGCAGCTTGAGGCTGCCGTAGGTCAGCGAGTAACCGACAATTGCACCATTGGGCGAAACGATCTCTGGGAGGTCTAAAAGCAGGAGAAGATAATAGATCGGCTTATCACCGGTGTTTGTCACCTCAACCTCCAAGTCGCGTAAGAAATGCTCGCCTTGGTAGTTTTTCACCTCGACCTTGAGCGGGATATGTTTCGGAATTTTATTCTCTAGCTCTCTGTCTGCCTGCGGGACTTGCGCTGTGCTCGACACAATCCCGACGCTCCAGATGATTAGGGTGAAGAGTGGTACGAGAAAGAGCGTGTACCGGAGTTTATCAATGGTTGACATAAGGAGACGCCTTTTGAGGAACTGTAACGTCCGAAAGATCGAATCGTGAAATAAATCATCGTCGTAGGGCAGGCGACTTATATGCCCGTTATATTTCGTTGTCAAGAAGATTCTTTCACTGATTATCAAGCTTCTTAGCGAATTGTAGCTGCTCCGCAAGCGAGCGCACTCAACTGAGCAGCCGATGCGCTCAGGCAATTCCATGATGGACAACTGTGGCGTTCAACGTATAATTCGGGCAGTCGTCCGGCAAGCCTTGAGTCAAAGCAAAGGAGCACGAACCGTAAGGTCATGTCCACGTCAACGACGAACATTGAATCGGTGCTACATGAGGAGCGCATCTTTGCTGCGCCGCCGGAGTTCTCAGAGAAGGCGCACATACGCTCGATGCGCGAGCTTGAAGAGTTGCGCGAAGAAGCCGAGCGCGACCCGGAAGGCTTTTGGGCGCGGATGGCTGAGGAGTTGCACTGGTTCAAGCGTTGGGACACGGTTTTGAAGTGGGAGCCGCCGCACGCGGAGTGGTTCGGCGGCGGCGAGATCAACATTTCGTACAACTGCCTCGACCGCCATCTCACCTCTTGGCGACGCAACAAGGCCGCGATCATCTGGGAGGGCGAGCCGGGCGAGCAGCGCACGCTCACTTATCAACAACTGCACCGCGATGTCTGCCGCTTCGCCAACGTCTTGAAGCGCGCGGGCGTGCAAAAAGGTGATCGCGTCGCGCTCTACATGCCGCTCATTCCAGAACTTGCGATTGCGATGCTCGCGTGCGCGCGCATCGGCGCGACGCATTCGGTCGTCTTCGGTGGCTTCTCCGCAGATGCTTTGAAGGATCGCATCAACGACGCGGGCTGCAAGGTTGTCGTCACCGCAGACGGCGCGTTTCGGCGCGGCACGGAAGTTCGTCTGAAGCCAGCCGTGGATGAAGCTTTGAAGCACACGCCGACGATTGAGGCGTGCATCGTCGTGCGGCGCACAGGCTCGAACGTGCGCATGCAGTTGGGGCGCGACCATTGGTGGCACGAGTGGATGGAGGCGGCGGCGAGCGATTGCGCGCCGGAAGAACTGCCGAGCGAGCACCCGCTCTTTATCCTCCACACCTCCGGCACAACCGGCAAACCCAAAGGCATATTGCACACGACCGCAGGTTATCTCTTGTACGCGCACCTGACGACCAAGTGGGTCTTCGATCTCAAAGAGGAAGACATCTACTGGTGCACGGCCGACATCGGTTGGGTGACCGGGCACACTTACGTCGTTTACGGCCCGCTCTCAAACGGCGCGACTGTGCTGATGTACGAAGGCGCGCCGAACTATCCAGAGCCAGATCGCTTCTGGCAGATGATCGAGCGTCATCGCGTCAACATCTTCTACACTGCGCCGACCGCCATTCGCGCCTTCATCAAATGGGGCGAGCAGTGGCCGCGCAAACATGATCTTTCATCCTTGCGTCTGCTCGGCACGGTCGGCGAGCCGATCAATCCGGAAGCGTGGATGTGGTATCGCGACGCAATCGGCGGCGGGCGCTGCCCGATTGTTGACACGTGGTGGCAGACAGAGACGGGCGGCATCATGATCTCGCCGCTACCGGGCGCGACGCCGACGAAGCCCGGCTCGGCCACGAAGCCTCTGCCCGGCATTGCCGCAGACATCATGACCAAGACAGGCGAGCCGGTCGCAGATAATCTCGGTGGCTATCTCGTCATCAAACGGCCTTGGCCGGCGATGCTCAGGACGATCTGGGGCGATGACGAGCGTTATCGCGAAGCTTATTGGTCTGAGATCGAGGGCGTCTATTTCGCGGGCGACGGCGCGCGGCGCGACGCGGATGGATATTACTGGATAATGGGGCGCGTTGATGATGTTATCAATGTGAGCGGGCATCGTCTGGGCACGATGGAGATCGAGAGCGCGCTCGTCTCGCACGAAGCGGTCGCGGAAGCGGCCGTGGTCGGCCGGCCGGACGAGTTGAAGGGGCAAGCGATTGTCGCTTTCGTCACGCTCGAAGGCACGCGGCAAGCGTCGGACGAGTTGAAGGGAGCGTTGCGCCAGCACGTCGCCAAAGAGATCGGCGCGTTAGCGAAGCCCGACGACATACGCTTTACGGACGCGCTGCCGAAGACGCGCTCCGGCAAGATCATGCGGCGACTCTTGCGCGAGATCGCCGCGAGCGGCGCGGTCGCCGGCGACACGACCACGCTCGAAGATTTCTCCGTACTCGAACGCCTGCGCGCGCAGGAAGAAGAATGAAAGGAAATGATGAGTGCAGAGTGCTGAGTGCTGAATGAAAGACAAGCTGTTTCTTAATTCAGCACTCTGCACTCTGCACTCATCACTAATGTTGCTATGGCATTGAACTATTCGAGTGAGCAGCGGTCGGGGCCGCGCTATGTGGTGAGTCTGCCGGTGCGTGCGGAGTGGGACGACGAAGGGTCGGGCGAACACGTCGTGGTCGAGGGCGAGACGGAGAACGTCGGCCCTGCGGGCGCGCTCGTGCATCTCGAACATCTGCCGGATGTGGGCAGCCGCGTGCAACTCGCTGTGCTTGATGAGAACAAAGGCAGCACGAAGTTGCAGGCGGTCGTAGAAGTCCTGCGCGTCGAACGCAACCCGGTGCAGCCGCTCGCCGCGCTGCAACTGATGAACGCGAGCGACGAATGGCGCGGGCTGGTCTGGGAGCACGCCGCCTACCTCAGCCAGTTGCCGGACGAGACTTACGAAGAAGACTGATAGAGTTTGTCCGTAGTCAGTGGTCAGTTGCTCTTTCTTTCGTCAGTTGTCGGTTTCAGCCTCAGCATTCAGCTTGCTTAAGCAGAACAACGGACCACTGACTGCTGCCTACAGACAGTTACTTTATGCAAGAGCCTGAGCCGCAGATCGAGCATCGAGAGGTCGAGACGGCGACGACCGCCGCAGTCGTCGCGACCGAAGCGACGTGGCCGCAGACGCGCACCGTGTTGCGTCTGATCTTGATCGTGCTGCTCGTCGCCGGCTTCATCTGGGCGCTTTATCGGCTGACGAGCGTGCTGCTGCTCTTGGTGCTCTCGATCTTCTTCGCCTACCTGATCGCGCCGCTCGTCGAACTCGTCCATCGCCCGATCTATTTTCGCGGGCGCGAGCGTTTGATGCCGCGCGCCGTGGCCATCGGCATCGTCTATCTGCTGTTCTTTGGCGCATTGGGATTGACCATCGCGCTGCTGCTGCCCGTCGTCAGCGACCAACTCACACAGTTGGCGCAGGCTGCACCTGCCTACTTTCATAGCGTGCAAGCACGCGCGCAGAGTTGGCAGACGTTCTATCAGAGTGCTCGTCTGCCGCAGAGCGTGCGCGATCATATCAACGGCGCGTTGGGCCAAGCGTTCGAGACCATCAGCGCGTCGGTCAGCACGACTCTGTTTCGCGCCGCCAGCTTGCTCACCTATTTGCCTTGGTTCGTGCTCGTGCCGATCCTCGCTTTCTTTCTCTTGAAAGACGCAGACACATTTCGCCGTTCCGCTTTGCAGATGCTGCCGCGCGGGCGCTTGCGTTGGCGCGGCGACGAACTCTTTCAAGATGTCAACTCGACGCTCGCCGCATACATCCGCGCGCAGTTGATCGCGTGCCTGCTCATCGGCACGCTTTGCACGTTCGGGTTTCTCATCATCGGCGTCCCTTACGCGGTGGTGCTCGGCATCATCGCGGGGCTATTTGAGTTCATCCCGCTCGCCGGCCCGCTCACGGTCGCCACGCTCGCCGTGTTGCTCGCCAGTTTTCATTCGCCGGGCCAAGCGCTCGCGGTCTTTCTCTTTCTCGTCGTGCTGCGCATCATTCACGATTACGTGACCTACCCGCGCATCATCGGGCAAGGCATACATCTGCATCCGCTCGCAGTCATCCTCGCCATCCTCTGCGGCGCGGAACTCGCAGGCATCGCCGGCATCTTCCTCGCCATCCCCGTCATCGCCATCATCTCCGTCGCCTATCGCCACTGGATGGAACATCGCGGCGCAGACGAGGGAATCGTCGCCTCTTTATTACAACCTGCGGAGCGTGCAACCACACACGCGCGCAAGGGGAAACAAAGAGGGAAAGCGCACAAAGATTAAGGCAAGCACGGCGGATGGACTCGCCGTGCTTGCCTTACGCTTCATCTGCTCACCTGCAATTTAACCGACCACAGCTTGTTTGCTCTGCTCCATCAGTTCGATGAACCGGCGGAAATGATGCTCGGCGTCGTGCGGCCCCGGCGCGGCTTCGGGGTGGTATTGGACGGAGAAGACGGGCAGTTGCCGGTGGCGCATGCCTTCGACGCAGTTGTCGTTGAGATTGATGTGTGTGACTTCGACTTCGGCGGGCAGACTGTCGGCAGCGACCGCGAAGCCGTGATTGTGCGAAGTGATCTCGACCGTGCCGACGGCGCGTTCTAAGACAGGTTGATTGCCGCCGCGATGACCGAAGCGCAGTTTATAAGTTGTGCCGCCAAAGGCGCGCCCCAAGAGTTGATGCCCGAAGCAGATGCCGAACGTAGGGGTGCCCGACTGCGCGACGCGTTTGATCTCTGTGACCACTTCCGTCATCGCCGCCGGGTCGCCGGGGCCGTTCGAGAGAAAGATGCCGTCGGGTTTTAAGGCGAGCACTTCCGTAGCCGTCGTCGATGCAGGCACGACCGTGATGCGACAACCCAAGGCGGCGAACTCGCGCAAGGAGTTGAGCTTTACGCCGAAGTCGTAGCAGACGACGTGAAAACGTTCCGCGCCCACGGCCGGCACTTCATAAGGTTTGTCAGTTGTGACGACGCTCGCCAGTTCCCTATTCTCCATCGGCGCAGAGGCGCGCGCCTTTGCGATCAAACTATCGGCGTCGAGATCAATTGACGAGAGACAAGCGCGCATCGCGCCGAGGTCGCGTATGTGCCGGACGAGCGCGCGCGTGTCCACGTGATCAATCGCGGGGATGTGCCAACGCTTCAAATAAGCATCGAGCGTCTCTTCCGCGCGCCAACTCGAAGCCATGCGGCTCGCCTCGCGCACGACGAAGCCTTCGACCCAAGGACGCGCCGATTCAGCATCGGCCGCATTCACGCCGTAGTTGCCGATGAGCGGATAAGTCATGCAGACGATCTGGCCGGCGTAAGACGGATCGGTCAAGACCTCTTGATAGCCCGTCATCGAAGTATTAAAGACCATCTCGCCACACACTTCGCCCGCCGCGCCCCACGCGCGCCCGCGAAACGTCCGCCCATCTTCAAGCGCCAACAACGCCGGTTTCGTCTCACTCATAGTTGCGCCAACGATAACAGATCATGTGCGACGACGCACAACACGCTGCTCGCGGTCATCGGGTCAGAACCGCCTGCGGTAGCGGGCGGGTGCGATCACTATAGAGGCCGGATTGATGTAACCAAGACCCGCCCGCTACCGCAGGCGGTTCTGACCCATGTCAACGGCTGATGCCGCGTCTGTGCGTCTCCCAGTCAGTCCATTGATCGAAGGCGCGCATCTGTTCATCGAGTTTCGTCGCTTTGAGCAGTTGTTCGACTTCGGCGCGCGTCTGGCGCGGCGGGAGTGGCGCGTTCGTATCGGCCAGACTCCAGACGAGCGCGGCGGCTAGCCCTGCATTGCGCTTGGCTTCTTGCGCGTTGACCATGTCGAAGACATCCGACTCGGCGTGATAGTCGGGCAGATAAGGCAGAGGGTCTTGATTCGCCACGAGATTGGGCACGCCTGAGAGCAGGAAGTCGTAATTGTCTGTGCCGTCAATCCCGTCGAGCGGATTGGCAGAAATATTGAGCCACTTGCACGAGCGTAAGGCCATTTCGACGGGCCGGCGTAACTCTTCGCGCCCGTTCAAAAAGAAACCGGTCGTGCGTCCCGAGCCGATGTCGAAGATAACAACGGCGACGTGTTTGTCGAGTTCGTTTGCATGACTGCGGACGTAACCGGCAGAGCCGAACATGCCCTGCTCTTCGCCGGTGAAGAGCGCGAAGCGGATCGTGCGGCGCGGACGCAAGTGCAACTGCTTGATGGCCCGCGCCACGTCAATCACGAGCGCGGCGTTGACGCCGTTATCCTGCGCGCCTGTGCCCAAGTCCCAACTGTCGAGGTGCGCGCCGAGCAGGACAACTTCGTCCGGTCGCTCGCGCCCGCGAATCTCCGCGATGACGTTGCGCGCTTGATATGCGCCGCCGGTCTTGTTCGAGAGGTTGAGGCGCACGCGCACGTCGCTGCGTTCGGCGAGTCGTGCGAGGCGTGCGGCGTGTTCGCGCGAGACGATGGCGACGGGCATCGGCACAGGCTGCGCGACGAATGAGATCGGATGGCGATAGAGTAGCCCGCGCGGGCGCGTTGATTGCAAGAGCAGCGCGGCGACTTGTGCCTTGCGCGCGGCTTCGACCATTGAAGTATTGCGCAGATACTCGGCGAAGAGATCGTCGAGCGTCTTCATCTCGTCCGAAGTGACGAGCGCGATTGCGCCGCGCACACGCGCGCCGAGTTTGGCGAATGCTTCGGGGCTGCCGTCGCCCACCAACACCACGCGCGCTTCAAGCGGCCGGTTCGTCGGCGTCGAAGGCGAGTAGGGCGCGGCGGCCAAGCGCACTGTGAAATGTTCAGGCGCGATGCACTCGGCCGCGGCCGTCTGGCCGAGCCACAGGTTCGGCACAGTGAACGGTTCGAGCTTCACGTCGGCAACACCTGCGGCGCGAAACTTGGCCGCGCCCCACTCGACCGCGCGCTCGCACGCAGGCGAACCCGTCGGTCGCCCGCCGATCTGATCGCACAACTCGCGCAGATCATTCATTAAAGGCGTCTGCCCGATGGCGCGATCCGCCAGACGCTGCGCGGTCTGCGCGTCGCTCTGCGCGTGCGAGCCGACGATGAACTGCGTTGGCGCGCACAAGCAGACGAAGGTCACGAACGCGAGGGCGAACGAGAGCAATTTGCGCATTGTTGTTCTTCTCCTGAAGCAGAGATTCGAGGAGCTAATTGATCGAGCATGCAGAGCTTAACGCACAGAGACGATAAACGCGCAGACTAAGTTCACGCTCAAGCTTGGGTGCGTAGGAACTGCTGCGCCTCGTTGAGCCAGCGTTTGTCGGCGCGGTATTTGTAAGCGGGCGCGGTCTGGACGGCCTCGATGCAGGCGCGCATGGCGTCGGCGGCTTCGCGGCGACGACCAAGACCGGCGAGCGCGCGGCCTTTCAAGTACAAGCCTTCGGGATCGGACGAGCGCTGTTCAAGAAAACGTTCGAGCGCGTCGAGCGCATCGCTGTGTTGGCCGGCGCTCAAGTAGGTCGCGCCGATCTCGCGCCAGATTTCGTGTTGCGCGTGTTGCGGCGCGCGCACAACCACTTGCCCGAAGTGCTCAATCGCTTCGGGCAGTTTGCCTTCGATGCGACTGATGCGGCCGAGTTGGTAGTACGAGTCCACTTCGTCTGCGTCAATCTCGATGGCGCGCAGAAAACGTTGCCGCGCTTCCGTTAGCTCTTTGCGTTGCAGATGGATGAGGCCCAAGTTGTAGTGCGCGGACGCATCGGCCGGATTGAGCGTCGCGGCTTCGAGGTTCTGACGAAACGCGGCGCGCGCGCGTTGTGTGCGCATCATGTCGGTGAAGTAGCCGCGAAAGAAGAAGAACAAGAGCAACAGTAGAAATGGTGACGCGAGCAACGTACTGATGATGCCGAGACCGGCGAGCGTGGCGATGGAGTACACCACGCCGCCGACCACGACAATCGCCAGCGCCCGCAACCACGAGGCGCGGAACACGACGCGCACCGCCACGAGCGCCCACAGTAAGAAGAACGGCAGCACCAACATGCGCGCAAACGCTTCCGTGTACAGGCGCGGATCAAGCAACATCGTCAGCAGGTCGGGCGGCAAGTTGTGTTGCGCGCCGAAGGTCTGCCAGAACTGCTGGCTCTGCGCGATGTTGGCGGCCTCCGCGCCGCTCCGGCGTAAGAGCCAAAGGAGCGGCAGCGCCGCAAGGTGTGCCGCCGTCCAAGCGTAGAAGATCGCGGCCGCGAGCGCCGCATACTCTTGCTGCAAGACGAGCCGGAAGCTGCCGCGCCGCTCAAACAGATTTGCAAACAAGATCAATGCCGGCACGAACGCTAATGCGAGCAGAAAGAGCGTCCCGGCGGCGTCGCGCAACAAGCCGAACGAAGCCAGCACGCCTGCGTGCATGAATGACTGTGCGAGGAAAGGCCACTGCGAATAGAGCGTGAGCGCCACTTGCGCGAGCAACGCCGTGACGGCCGCCGCACCCAACGGCGCACGATCACGCACCGCGCCTAAAGCCCGTCCGGGCGCGTAGAACATCTGCACGAGCGGTTTCAGCCAATCCATAAAGCAGTGGTCAGTGATCAGTGGTCGGTGGTCAGTGCAGACAGTTTTTTTAACTGATCACTGACCACCGATCACCGACCACTGTTCTTCACGGCGCAACCTCATCATCTTCATCCGGTGTCGGTGTCGGGCGCAGGCCCGGCGCGGTCAGCGTGTAGTCGGTTTCGTGGCGAATGATGCTGGCTTGCGCGAGCGGCCAGTAGCGCAGGAGCGCTTTGCCGTAGATATATTTTTCGGGCACGAGACCCCAAGAGCGCGAGTCGTATGAATGATCGCGGTTGTCGCCGGCCACAAAATAGTAGTGCGGTTTGACGACGACGGGCGGCTGGCTCGCGTGCGACAGGTTCAGTTGCGGATCGAGATAAGGCTCATCCAACTCTTGCCCGTTGATGCGAAAATGCCCGTCACGCACCTCGACCATCTCGCCGGGCAGGCCAATCACGCGCTTGATGTAGCTCTTGTCCGGATCATCTGGATACCAGAAGACGATGATGTCGCCGCGCGAGATCGGCGGCAGATGATAGTAGATCATCTTGTTGACGAAGATGCGCTCGCCGTCGTGCAGGCGCGGCAGCATCGAAGTGCCTTCGACCTTGACGGGCTGCACGACGAAGACGACGAGCAGGATCATGAACAGCACGGCGAAGATCAGATCGCGCACGAGCAGCCGCGTCTCGCTCCAAAAATGGCGGCGCGATTCCACCTCGAAGCTCTGCACTTCGATGTCGCGGTCGTCCAGCACGCTGATGTCGCCGAAGCGATGTCGGCTATATTTTTTGCGTTTGAAGATAGACATAAGATAGTGGTCAGTGGTCAGTGGTCAGTAGTCAGTAGAATCAGTTTTTACTGATCACTGACCACCGACCACTGACCACTGTTTTTGAGGTTAGCCGCCCATACGCACGCTTGTCAACGCGGACGCGCCCACACGGCGCGCGGCCTATCCTTGACAGTCGCGCGCGCCGCTCTCTATTATCGCTAAGTCAAGCGTTGTCACACACTAATCCGCCACTGACAGTAATCGCCAAGAGAGTCCAAACGGAGGCCAATCAGGCGTGATCAAACTCGACATTGTGAATCGCGTCGCCGAGCGCACAGGCGTGCCCAAGATGAAAGCTGAACAGGCTGTGGACGCGCTCTTTCTTTCGATGAAGGAGGCGCTGGCGCGCGGCGAACGGATAGAGTTGCGCGGCTTCGGCGTCTTCGTCGTCAAACCGCGCAAACGCGGCGTGGGCCGCAACCCGCGCACTGGCGAAGAGGTTGCCATCCCGCAAGGCAAGACCATCCGCTTCAAACCCGGCAAAGAACTACAAGCCCACGGCTTCACCGCCGAAGAGGGCGAAGACATACACGACACGGAGACACCAGTGATGCGGAACGAGTGACGAGTTAAAACTTGTTCTTGCTCGTCACTCGTCACTTGTTACTCGTCACTGCTTTTTTCATGTCTGAATCAGTCCAGAGCATCCCGCCGGTCTTCAAGTCTGAAACAGTCTATCTGCCGCGCGTCGCGTCGCGCCCGACGGCGCGCGAGTGGGTGCGGCACGCGGCGCTGTTTGCGTTGACCGTGCTGACGACGACGCTCGCGGGCGGCATGCTCGCAGTCAATCAAGCGGAGATCGAACCGAACTTGGCCGTGCCCGCGCACTGGTTCGATTACGCGCCGTACATCCCGACCTACTACGCGCTCGCGCTCAGCAACTTGATCAAGTATGCGCTCGTGCATCCCACGCTCTTTGCGCAGGGCGCGACGTTTGCCGCCGCGTTGCTCGCCATCCTGCTCGCGCACGAGAGCGGTCACTACATCGCCTGCCGGCGCTATGGCGTTGCGGCGACGCTGCCCTTCTTCCTGCCGGGGCCGCCAGGGCTAGGCCCCGGCACGTTCGGCGCGTTCATCAAGATCAAGTCGCCCATCCCGACGCGCCGCGCGCTCTTCGACATCGGCGTTGCCGGCCCGCTCGCAGGGTTCGCCATCATCATCCCTGTGGCCATCGTCGCCGTGCTGACCGCGCATCCCGAACCGACGCCGATCAACGATGCAACTAGCGGATTAGTAATCTTCAATGACCCACCCCTGTTGCGTCTGCTCGCGCATCTACTGCACGTTTCGCTCGACAGCGTGGCCTTTAATCCGTTCTACTTCGCCGCGTGGATCGGCTTGCTGGTGACGAGTTTGAATCTGTTGCCGGTGGGCCAACTCGACGGCGGGCATGCGGTCTTCGCGGTCTTGGGAGCGCGCGTGCATAAGTGGATCGGGCGCAGCGCGTTTCTGGTGATGTCGCTTGTCGCTTACTTGGGTTGGCATTGGCACGGCGCGCCGGGCGGGTTCATCTACGCGGTGCTGCTCTTCGTCATGCTGCGCGTGCGCCACCCGCAGGCGGAGGACGAGATCGAACCGCTCGGCCGCGCGCGCCAACTCGTTGCGCTCCTCACGCTCGCAGTCTTTCTACTCTGCTTCGAGCTTTTCCCTTTAACCATCAAATAGACGTTCAGCCGGCCA
>Ga0209153_1000170_pt1 | contig 35655 bp, 42 predicted proteins | sample GraSoiAngelo_120_FD_185877 | JGI IMG/M metagenome (GOLD analysis project Ga0209153, IMG submission 185877) | Grasslands soil microbial communities from the Angelo Coastal Reserve, California, USA - 14_0919_09_20cm (SPAdes) (version 2) | ecosystem: Environmental > Terrestrial > Soil > Grasslands ... | reverse complement strand
CCACAGCTTCTACTCGAACACCGGCGTCGACTTCGGGGCCGTCCTCCGGGCGGCGCTAGCGGACTATGCCAGCCACGGCATCAAGCAGGGCGGGAGCACGATCAGCCAGCAGCTGGTCAAGCAGCTCTTCATCGGTCCGCATCCCGACAACTCGCTCCAGCGCAAGGCAAAGGAAGCGGTTCTGGCAATGGAGATGAATCGGCGGTACAGCAAGGACCAGATCCTCGAGATGTACCTGAACACGATCTTCTACGGGAGTCAGACGTACGGCATCGAGGCGGCGGCCCGCAGTTATTTCCAGACCAACGCGCACGACCTGAGCCTGGCCCAGGCCAGCCTCCTCGCCGGCCTGCCGCAGGCGCCCACCGAGTACAACCCGCTCCTCAACCTGACCACGGCCAAAAAGCGGCAGTTCGAAGTGCTCAACGCGATGGTCGAATACCACTTCATCACCCGCCAGGCGGCGGACGCCGCCTTCGCGACGAAACTGACGATTTCACTACCAGGCTCCGTACTTCGTCGACTACGTCCTGAAGACCCTGGCCCAGCAGTACAACATCCATCCCAGTGACCGTCGCGGCTACCGGGTCTACACGACGCTCGACCTCAACCTGCAGCGCATCGCGGAACAGGTCGTGCGCGACCAGATCGCGCAGAAAGGCAACTTCTACAACTTCCACGACGCGGCGCTGGTCAGCGAAGACCCGCGCAACGGCGAAATTCTCGCCATGGTCGGGGGCGACGACTACAACCGACCGGGCGGCTGGATCAACATGGCGGACACACCCCGTCAACCGGGCTCGACCTTCAAGATCTTCACCTACACCGCCGCGATCGAGAGCCGGAAATTCAACATGATCACGCCCATCCTCGACGCGCCACTCGTCTTCCCGACCTGGGGCGGCGTCAGCGGCTTCGCACCCTACATCCCGCTCAACTATGACCTCAAGTACCACGGCGTGCTGCCGCTAAAGATGGCGATGGGCAACTCCCTGAACATCCCCGCGATCAAGACCGAGCTGCGGGTCGGCATTCCCAACGTGCTGAACATGGCCCGCCGCATGGGCGTCACGCATCTGAACCAGCCGGACGACAGTTACTCGCTCAGCCTCACGCTGGGCGGCTATGAGGTCACGCCGCTCGATATGCTCACCGGCGCCTCCACGCTTGCCGACATGGGCGTGCGGCATATGCCGGCCCCGCTGCTTTCGATCAAGGATGCCGCCGGCCGCGACATATTCACCTATGACCCAACGAAGAACGCGACGCAAGCCTTGTCGCCACAGGTTGCGTTCATCGTGGGCTCGATCATGTCCGATGACCGCAACCGTTGCATGGAGTTCGGCTGCCACGGCGACCTGACGCTGCCGGGCCGTCACGTGGCGGCGAAGACCGGGACGACCCAGGATTTCCATGACAACTGGACGCTCGGCTTCACGCCGACGCTGGCAACCACCGTCTGGGTCGGCAACCCGAACAACCAGCCGCTGAGCCACAACTCGACCGGCATCGTCGGCGCGGCGCCGATCTGGCATAAGTTCATGCAGCAAGCGCTGGCGGGGACACCCGATCAGTGGTACGCGCAGCCGGCGGGCCTTGACAAGATCGGCGATAACTATTTTCTCCCCGGCACTGAGAACGTTCCCTCACCCGTGCTGGGCTGGCCGGTCTGCCGCTTCGGCAGCTACAACCCGTACAACCTGACGTGGGCCGACACGCTGATCGGTGGGGTGCCCTGTGTCCTTGGCGGCGCGCCGCGGCAGATCAAGACAAAGACCGGATAGGGAAGGAGCGCGGGCTCAAAGGGGACATAGAAAGGCCCGCGCTCCCGAAGGTCGCCGGCGTTAGTGCGGCTGGCTGTTCTGGAAACAGGCGACGTCGTATTGGGACACGCTCTTGGGGTTTTTCTGACTCTGAGGTTGATTGCCGGCGTAAACGCCTCCCGCGGTTCCGCTTGGGTTGAACGCCGAACCTGGTGCGCTGCTGGCATTGCCGGGCGTTGTGGACGTGTTCGGGTTTTGGCAAGACTGACTTGGCTGTCCGCCTGTTCCGGGGCTTGCGGCCAACGCCAGCGCGGGCACACTCAGGACGAGAGCGCCCGACATCGCCACGCCGAGAACGAGCTTGCGAATCATTCCCTGTCCTCCTTTGGCGAGTAACTGTTTCTTCGTCATACGGAGAGTGGTTACAAGGAAGCGAGCTCGACGATCGTGAGGCCAGATGCGTAGTAAGATGCCGGCTGCCGGTGCGGCGTCTTGCTTACGTCTTGCTCTCGACGGTCATGGTGAGCTGCGCTTCGACGCCAACCGCCAACCGGCCGGTCGTGGCCGTGCAGTCAAGTTCCGTACCGAACTCCACGTCAGCGAGCGCCATGCCGACCGTCCTGCTCGATACCAGGCAGGAGGGGATCCTCGGGCCAGGCGGCATGACGCTTCGGCAGGAGATAGGCGCCGTCATGATGGTCGGCCTGACGGGACCCCTGACGCCGGCGATCCTCGACGAGTGGCGACAGCGGCAGTTTGGCGGCTTGCGCCTGCCCGCCGACGAGCCTGCGGCCGGTGTTGCCGGCGCTCGGGCGTTGATCGACTCGGTTCGCGCTGTGATGGCCCACCCCCTGCTGGCGGCGACCCAACAGGAAGCGCCCAACATTACGGCGGCCGCGCAGCGCTTGCAGGCCGAGGGTTTCGACATCGACCTCGCGCCAGATGCCGATGTGGCGGCCGGACGCAGCCCGGCGTCGGTGGCACAGAACGTCACCGCTGCCATCGCCGGGATCCATGCCGCAGGAATCTATGCGGTCGCTTCGGTATCAGCGAACAGCCTGCAAGCTCAGCAATGGTTACCGCTACGCGCGGCGATCGGGGCGCACGTCGATATGGTGATGGCCCCTGACCTCGGCGTCGCCGCTGTCCGATCGCAGCTCGGCTTTAAGGGGGTCCTGATTTCCGAGGACCTGCGCTCACAGACAGCGGACGCGGCCGTTCGTTTCTTGAAGGATGGCGGCGATATGGTCCTTATCTCGCCCGACATCGCCGCGGCGGATGACACCTACGATGCGATTCACACCGCGGTCCTCAGTGGCAGCTACGAACGGGTCAAGCTCGATGCGTCGGTTCAGAGGCTCCTGAGTCTCGGCTTGCGCTTTATGCCTTAGTCGACCGGTTCGGTCGAGACTTCGGCGCCCATCGCGTGATAGCCACCGTCGACGTGCACGATCTCGCCGGTTGTCATCGAGCTCCAGTCCGACAGCAGGACGCAGGCCATCTTGGCCACGGGTCCGCGATCCTGGCTGTCCCACCCCAGGGGCGATCGCTTGCCCCAGCTGTTTTCGAAATTCTCGAACCCGGGGATGCCCTTGGCGGCCATCGTCTTGAGCGGCCCGGCGGCCAGCGCGTTGACGCGAATGTGATGGTGGCCGAGATCGCGAGCCAGATAGCGGGTCACGGATTCCAGCGCCGCCTTGCAGACGCCCATCCAGTCGTAGAAGGGCCATGCCTGCGTCGAGTTGTCGAAGTCGAGCGTGACGATACTGCCGCCGCCGTTTTCGGCCATCAGCGGGCTCAGCGATTGGGCCATCGCCTTCAGCGAGTATGCGCTCGTCTGGAACGCGTTTTGCACGCTCTCCCATGGGGCGGTCAGGAAGTGGCCGCCGAGCGAGTCGGCGGGCGCAAAGGCGATGGCGTGGACGAAGCCGTCCAGCCGTCCCCATCGCTGGCGCAGCGAGTCTGCCAACGCATCGATCTGCTCCTGCTTGTTGACGTCCATCTCGAGGATTTCCGGCGTTGGCTTCATACGCCGGGCGCTCTTCTCGGTCAGGCTCATCACCCGGCCGAAGCTGGTAAGCACGATGTCGGCCCCTTCTTTCTGGGCCGTCTCGGCGATAGCGAAGGCGATGCTCGCCGGCGTCAGGACGCCAGTGACCAGGATCTTCTTGCCTTCGAGGATGCCCGGCATGGCGGTCCGATTCTATCCGAGCGTCAGTCAGCCGCCATAAGAGTCTTCGTCGCCGTTTGTGGTCGATGACATTTGTGCCTGCAAGGCCGGCAGCCCGTATTCCCCGATTGCTGCGACCAACTCGGTGCCAAGAGCGCGAAGGTCAGTGTCCGCGTGTACTGGCCACCATTTATCAGCGCCTCCCGGCAATAGCGCCCCCAGCCGTTTCTGCCAGATGGCGGGCCCATAGAATCTCGTTGAACGAGGCCGTTCACCGTAGCCGCGCGATTCTGCAAGCGCCTTCCAGATCTTCTTATGCGCGACCGTCAGCTGAACGGTGAAATCCAGGCCTTTCGAGTCGCTCCATCTTGATCGTTGAATGCCGAGCAGAACCCAAAGTTCCTCGTTAGGAAGCACGAATTCTTGGCCGCTGCCCTTGAAGCCCATCGCTCGCAACGAAGGGGCTAGCTGATCGCGCAGCAATTGCCGAAAACGTTCCTGGGCAGTTCCGATGGTCATCCCTGTTCCGCCCGGGCGGTGAGCCTGCGGCGGCGGCGCCGATAAGCCTTGATGGGTGGCTTGAGGGATTTGAACCCTCGACCCTCAGATCCACAATCTGATGCTCTAACCAGCTGAGCTAAAGCCACCGCGGGCGCTGGTGATTATAGGACCTTGTGACAGTGTGACCGTTCAAATTCCACGGAACTCGCGTTATATGCTGTAGGCGCTTTGAGGACATCCGAGGACGCCCTCATCCGCCGCGCCCAGGCTCTCGACCCGGGGGCACTGGCCGAGCTCTACGACCGGCATTTCGATGGCATTTATCGATATCTCTACACCCGCGTGCGACACCAGGCGGACGCCGAAGATCTCACCGAGCAGGTGTTTCTGAAAATGGTCGATTCGATCCAGCGCTACCGGCCGCGCGGCGTCGCCTTCTCATCGTGGCTTTATCGCATCGCGCACAACCTGCTCGTTGATCGCTATCGCCGGGCGGGCCGCGAGGCGGTCGAGCTCTCTGCCGACGTCCAGGACGGCCGGCCGCAGGCCGACCCGGCGATGATGGCCCAAAACTCGGAAGACCGGCGCCGGCTGATGCAGGCCATCGAGCGGCTCACGCCGGAGCAGCAGCAGATCATCACAATGCGCTTCATCGACGGCCTGGATGTCGAGGAGATCGCCCGCCTGACCCATCGGCGGCCGGGCTCGATCCACTCGATGCAGCACCGGGCGCTGGCCAGCCTGTACAGGTTCCTGCTGGAGCAGGAAGAAGTGGAGGCGCGTCATGCCTGAGCTGAGCGGACCCTTCGAAGAGTGCCTGACGGCGGTCAAAGAACGGCGCAACCTTCAAGAGATTTTGCGCCACTACCCCGCCGAGCGTGATGACTTGATCGGTATGTTGCGCCTCTCGGTCGACCTCAGTAATCTGGGCGCGCCCACGCCGGACCCCGCGTTTCGCCTGCGGGCGCGCAATCGCATGCTCGGACTTGCAGGACAGCGCCGGCTGGCCCAGCGGCGCAATCCATTCACCTGGTTGCCTCGGCCGGCGGCGCGGCTCGCCTTTGCCGGGATGGTCGTGGTCGGGCTGGTCGCTGCCAGTGTCAGCGTCGCCGCTGCATCGAATCAGAGCCTGCCGGGAGATCCGCTCTATGGCGTCAAGCGGGGCGTCGAGGGGGTCCAGCTGGCGGTCACGCTCGATGCCGCCGCACGGGCCCGGCTCCAGCTTCATTTCGCGGACGTTCGGCTCGACGAGGCGCAGCGCTTGTTTTCGGTGGGCCGAAAAGACGACGCCGTCGCCCTGGTCAGCGAGTACGACACCGATGTGGCGCGGTTCAAGCAATCGGTCGCGTCAGCCTCACTCGACGACGGCGCGATCAGCGACCTCAGGCAACTCGTCCAGGAACGAAGGGTTCGCGCCGATGCCAGCCTCAACTCCCTCGCCGGATCGCTGAGTGCCCAGGGTGACGCCAAAACCGCCGCGATCGTGACGCAGACGCAATCCCACGTCGACCAGGCGCTCCGCGGTAGCAGCAGTGACCTGCAGGCGCATGCCAGCAACGCTCACCCGACCGCGCGCCCGGCAAAACCCGCCGGCGCCCAGCACTAAGGCGAGCTCGGTTTCCCCCGCCGGGCAGCGAAAAATTCGCGAAGCAATCGGCCGGCCGGGTCCGCCAGCAGCCCTGAGGTCACCTCAACCCGATGGTTGTTTGCCGGATGCCTGAGGACGTCATAGACCGAATCGACTGCACCTTTGCGTGGATCGGGTGCCGCGTACACCAGCCGGTCGATGCGGGCCAGCACCATCGCTCCCGCGCACATGGGGCAAGGCTCGAGCGTCACATAGATCGTCACGCCCTCCAGGCGCCAGGACTGCGTCTCGCGTGCAGCCTCACGGAGCAGGAGCATCTCTGCGTGCGCCGTGGCATCGGGCGTGCTTTCGATCAGGTTGTGCGCCTCGGCCAGCACCGATCCATGGCGCACGAGCACCGCGCCGACCGGGACTTCACCGGCCGCGGCGGCCTGACGCGCCTGGGCAAGCGCGCGTTCCATGTAATGGCTGTCATCGCGGGAACCGATAACTAAACTGGGATCGATGGCGCAACGAAGCATACGAGAGGCGCGTGGGCTGTTTGGGCCCGAGTCGGTGATCTGGCGTGTGAACCGCGAAGCGGTGGTCGCCCTTGCCGGGACCTGCGCCATCCTGATGCAGTTCGCGCATCCTATGGTGGCCGCCGGCGTTCGCGACCACAGCCGTTTCGAGACCGACCCGGTGGGTCGCCTGCGCCGCACCTTTGACCTCACGCTGACCTGGGTCTTCGGCAGCCGCGACCAGGCCCTGGAGGCGGCGCGGGTCGTCAACCGGCGTCACGACACCGTCAACGGACCGGGGTACTCGGCGAAAGACCCTGCGATGTTGCTCTGGGTGCAGGCTACCCTCGTCTACTCTGCGATCCGCGCCTATCGCGCCTTCGTCGCGCGGCTGAGCGATGAGGACGCGAACCGGTACTACGAGGACACGAAGGAGATTGGTGTTCTGCTCGGGCTATCGCGCTCGATGTATCCATCTGACTTTGAGGCCTTGAACGGTTACATCGAGGCGATGATCGATGCCGGCGAGGTGCGCGTCAGTGCGGACGCGCTTCGCATGGGCCGGATTGTGCAGCAGCCCCATTTCCCGGGCGTCCCTCGCATGGCGTTCACGCCGCTGAGGACGATCACGGCCGGCCTCCTACCGCCGCGGCTCCGAGAGCAATATGACCTGGCATGGCGCCGTCCGGACCGCCTGTTGTTCAAAAGCTGTCAGGCGATTCTTCCGGGCTTCCTGCGCATCACGCCGGCTCCGATCCGGTTTCTTCCGCCTGCCCGACAGGCGTACCGCCGACTTCGTTCCCAGCCGGCCTGAGCTCAAGCGTGGCGGAGGGGGCGAGATTCGAACTCGCGGTGGCGTTGCCGCCACACGGCTTTTCGAGAGCCGCACCTTAAACCGCTCGGACACCCCTCCGGGGGAAGCATTCTAGCCCCCGCCCCGATGCTCCGCCGACCCGGGTGAGGGCGACGCGAGGCGGCGGCGGGCACGATGCCGGGCCACCTTGGCGCGGTTGCCGCAGCTGCGCATGCTGCACCACTTTCGCTTGCCGGTTCTCGAGGTGTCCTTGAAGATCCATCGGCATTGCACGTTTTCGCAGACGCGCAGCCGCGAGGTTTCGCCCTGAATCAGCTCACGGGCGATCGACTCGACCAGCCGCGCAAGCGCGCCGTCGACCGGGTCGCCCTGGTGCCGGTGGTCGAGGGAGACGCCGTCCGGCGCCGGGACCAGCTCATAAACGTAGTGCGTCCGAAGCGCGCGGTTGATCTCATCGAGGTCGGCTCCGTTCGGCGCCCGCCGCTCGGCCGCGGCTTCGAGCGCGCCACGCATCGCCTGTCGTACGCGCTGCAGCTTGGCGAGAATTTCGGCGCCCGCCGCGGGCGAAGCCTGGAACTGAGCCAGCAAGTGGGTTCGGACTTCTCGATGGAGCAGGTCGTGCTCGACGAGCCACTCGAGGGCCGCCTCGGGATTCTCGAGGTGATCATGAGGAACCGGGTACAGGTCCAGGGTGTTAACGAAATCCAGGCCCGTGCGCAGCGTCGCGATATGGCCGACCGCGACCGGCAGGAGAGGCGAGGAATTCGTTACCAACTCGTTCACCTGTAACCCCTTTATACCACTTGACGGGTTAAATCTAACAGCGTAGAATATGCGAGTAACCAGCTTGAAGCCACAAGGCAGTTACAGCGAGGTGACAACACATGCAGGATTACTACGCGCTCTATACCTGGGCGATGGACAAGCAGGCGGCGATGCAGCAGGAGACTGCGCGGCGCCGGCTGATCGGGCGGTCGCGCAATTCGCGCTGGCCGCTCCGGTGGCCCATCGTGCGCCGGCAGGCGCCCGTTGACCACGAGTCTTCACGGCACTCCGGACTGGCGGCCTGAGCCCCTTCAGCCTTGGCGACCGTACGCGACCTTGGCGCCGCTGAGCTGCCCCAGAGTCTGACGCAAAGCGCGGGGCGCCCGGGCTCCGGAACGGATGTCCGGGTCTGGCTGGGGCTGGTGACCGTCTACCTGCTCTGGGGATCCACCTATCTTGGGATCAAGTACTCGATCGAAACGATCCCGCCATTCCTGATGGGCTCGCTACGGTTCCTGGTCGCAGGCGGCGTCCTTTACCTCCTCGCCGTTCGGCGCGGTGACACGGTCGGCGACCGGCCGCGAGCCGCCCAGTGGCGGGCGACGCTGTTGATTGGTGCGGCCCTCCTGGTCGGCGGCAACGGCGGCGTCATCCTGGCGGAGCAGTACATCCCGACCGGGGTCGCGGCCCTGCTGGTTGCGACGTCGCCGCTCTGGATGGCGCTACTGGATCGCGTGATCTTCGGGCGCCGGCTGCCGGCGCTCGTCATCGTCGGCCTGGTCGTGGGTTTCAGCGGCGTCGCGTTCCTGATCGGGGCCCCAGGGCCGGGGCGGCTGAACCTGATCGGCGCCATCTTTGCGATCGGCGCACCGATCTGCTGGGCGACCGGGTCGGTGTTCACCCGGCACGTCCGCCTGCCGCGCCGGCCGCTGGTCGCGGCCAGCATGGAAATGCTCTGGGCGGGCGTGTTCTTCGCGGTTGCCAGCGTGCTCAGCGGCGAACTCGGCCGTGTCCACCTGCAGAGCATCTCGAGGACCTCGGTCGTCGCCCTCGCCTACCTCATCACGTTTGGAAGTCTCGTCGGCTTCAGCGCCTACGTCTGGCTGCTGCGCGCCGCGCCACTCTCGCTGGTGTCGACCTACGCGTACGTCAACCCGGTGGTCGCGGTGGTGCTCGGCGCCGTCTTCATCGGTGAGGCGCTCACGCTCCGAACGGTGGTCGCCGGCGGCATCATCCTTTCGGCCGTCGCCCTCATCGTCATCGCCCGCAACCGGGCGGCTACGCCTGCGCCGGCTCCACGAGCTGTACCTTCTCGGCCGTAAACGCGCGGTGCATGCGCCCGACGTTGGCCAGCGTATCGATCTCGCGTGGTGTCTTGTCCCGACGGATCTGTTTGATCCGGGGGAAGCGCAGCGCGTAGCCGGAGTTGTGCCGGCCGGATTCCATGATGGCGTCGAACGCTACCTCGAGCACAACCTCGGGCTGGACCAGCCGAAAGCGGCCGTAATCCTTGAGCGTGATCGACTTGAAGTACTCGGTCATTTGGGCGATCTCGGCGTCGGTCAGCCCTGAGTACGCCTTGCCGATATTGACCAGTCGCTCGCTGCCCTCGTCGTAGACGGCAAAGGTGTAATCGGACAGCACGTTTTTTCGTTTGCCATGGCCCCACTCGACCCCGGTGACGACCACATCGAGGGTGGCGAGCGCTTTCTTCAACTTCAACCAGCCGAGACCGCGGCGGCCCGGCGTGTAGCGGCTCTCCGGATCTTTGACCATCAGCCCCTCGTTGTTGCGCGCCCGTGCGGCGTCGAAGATCTGATCCAGCTGCGCGGCGTCGGTGGCCCGGATGAGGTAGGCGAGCATGAAGGGGGAGGGAAGGCTGAGATCCTCGAGCAGCCGGCGGCGTTCCCGCAGCGGCTCCCTCAACAGGTCGCGCGCATCGAGATAGAGCAGGTCGAAGGCGACGAAGGTCACCGGCACCTCCTGCAGGAGCTGGGCGCTGACCACCTTGCGGCCCAGTCGGTGCTGCAGCTCGAAGAAGGGCCGAACCCTGCCGTCGCGGAATGCCAGGATCTCGCCATCGAGCAGGACGTCGTGGGGCAGCTTGCCGGCCGCGTCGACCACCTCCGGGAAGGCGCCCGTCACGTCGTTGAGATCGCGCGAGTAGAGCACGATCCGCTCCCCCTCCTTGTGCAGCTGGCCGCGGATGCCGTCGTATTTGTCCTCCACCCACGCTTCGCCACCGACCCGGCGCATGATCGCGTTCGCGTCTTCCTCGGGGGAGGCCAGCATGAACTGGAGCGGATGCATCAGGTGCAGCCGGGCGGAGCGAAGCGCGCCGCGGCGGGCGAGCAGCGCCACTTCGCCAATGTCGCCGCTCAGCATGCTGGCCCACGACACGTCGGCCAGTGGGGCACCAAAGGCTCTGGCGATGCCTTCCTCGACCAGGCCGCCTCGCAAGCCGATTCGCAAGTCCCCGGTCAGGATCTTGCCGATGTACTTCGCCTCGCGGGGCGCCAGCCGGTCGAGTAATTCGCGCAAGGCCTCGGCTTTCTTCCTCGCGGTGCGCTGTTCGTAGATCCGAATGAAGATCTGCTGGACATCAACCAGCGGCGTCGGTTGCGGATGGGTCCGCCCCTGCAAGACCTCTTCGATCACATCGCCAACGTCGCTGTGGCGCATGTAGGACGCACCCAGCGCGTCGTCGTCGACCTGGGCGAGCTCGCAGACTGCCGTCCGAATCACGGCGTAGCCGAGGTTGAGTTTCCGCTGGTCGCGATCCGCGAATGGTCGCGCCGTGAAGTAGATCGCCGCCAGCGGCAGGGTTTGCTCGTCCAGAGCGGCAAAGTACTCGCCGAGCAGCCGCGTCTTTTCCAGCTTGCTGCTGGTGCCGCGAATCGCTTCGGCGGTTCGAGCCCATGCCTCCATGGGCGATAGCTTATGGCGAGGCTGAGGCCGATGCCGAGGCGGACGCCGAGGCTGACGGCGCTTCGATCTGGCTGGCCGGGGGTGGCGTCACCGTTTCTCCCGAGTTGTAGCGGTCGAAGGTCAGCGTGATGTTTTCTCCGCCGGTCTGGGTCTCGACGTATTTGATCGGGTAGCCGTCGCTTTCCCGGATGTAGGCGTCGAACGCGTTGCCGTCTTTGTCCTTGGCGAAGGCGTGCCAGGCCTTGCCCTGCGACAGGGTCTCCTCGCCGATGTATTTCTGGTCGCTCGCGCCGCTGAACGCTGACGGATCGATTCCGGTCGAGCTCGCGGTGGCCGTCCATTTCGCCGAGGCCGGCGTCAGCCCGTAGTTGACGCCGTCGATCGAGATCTCTTCGATGACCACGGTCTGCCCGCCGACGTTGGTTTGAAACTTGAAGCGGCCGGCCAACTTCGGCTTGTAGATCAGCGCTCCATCCCCCGCCAGCTCCAAGGTGAGGCCGTTGTCCGTGATCTTGCCGGTGACCTTGAAATGGGCGTTCTTCAGATTGGCCTGTTGCGGCTTGGCCAGGACCTCTTTCGCGGTCGGCGCGCCAAGGGTCGGCACGCCGCAGGACGCTGTCGCCATGCCGGCAACCAGCGCCAGGAGGAGGCGGGTCGTCGCCGCTATCCCTGCACCACCTGCGACGATGGCGGGGCCGCGATCGTCGTCCCACTGTTGTATTTGTCGAAGGTAAGAATCAAGGCGTTGTCCTGCTGCGTCACCGTGTATTTGGCCGGATAGCCATCGCTTTCGCGAATCCAGCCGTCAAACGGGTTGCCATCTTTGTCCTGGGCTTTGGCATGCCAGCTCTTGCCCTGCGGCAGATTCTCCTCCCCGACATACTTGAAGGCCGACGCACCGGTGAAACTGTCCGGCCCGAGTCCTGATGTGCTGGCCTTCGCGGTCCACTTTCCATTTCCGGGCATGGTGAAGGTGTAATCGGTGCCCTTGATCGAGATCTCTTCGAAGCTGATGGGCTGGCCGGCGACCGAGGTCTGAAACTTGAAACGGCCGGCGGCGGCGGAGCCGTAGACCAGCTCGCCATCGCCGCTGATGGAGACGCTGACCCCCTGGTTGGTGAATTTCCCACTGACCAGGAAATGGCCATCCTTCAGGCCGCTGTGCGCCGGCTTGGCGAGGATCTCCTGCGCGGTGGGCGGTTTCGGCGGCGAGCCTGGAGTCCCACAGGCGGCGATCACGCCAGCCAGGAGGGCCGCGGCCGCCGGCCGAGCCAGCCGCGCATCGATCATGACTGAATGTCCGAAGTCGGCGGCGGCGTGACCGTCTCGCCCGTGTTGTACTTGTCGAACATCCAGGTCAAGGTGCCGTTGTGGAGCGTGACCGCGTATTTGAGTGGATAGCCGTCATTTTCGCGCACCCAGGCGTCGAACGGATTGCCATTTGCATCGACCGCCTTTACATGCCAGGCTTTGCCGGTGACCAGCGTCTCCTCACCGACCAGCGTCGCATTTTTCCCCTGGAACGAGCCCGGATTGGAGCTGGTCGCGGCGTTGATGGTCCAGCGTGGGTTGTCCGGCGACAGGTCATATTCCTTCCCGTCACTGAAGATCTCCACGAACTTCAGGGTTTGGCCCTGAACGATCGTCTGCATCGTGAACCGCGACGCCTGTTGCGGCTTGATGACGATCACCCCATCCCCGGTCAGGTCCAGAGCCACGCTGCTGCTGACGAGGTGCGCGGTGAGCGTGAAATGGGCGTCCTTGACGGCAGCTTGCTCCGGCTTCTTCAGGATCTCCCCGGCGCTCGGCGCCCTGGCGGGCTGTTCAGCATTACTCGAGCAGGCGGCCAGGACAGCGGTCAGGAGCGCAAGCGTCGAAAGACGTCGAGGGAGCATCAACGCCCATGCTACGTGCCGTGCCCGAAGCCGATAAAGCCGGCAATCGGTGGGAGCGATGATCTACAGGATGGCGGCGTCGTCGAACGAAAGGGCTTCGGCTGGCAGGGTGGGCGGGGCGATGACTTCCTGGATCGCGAAGATCGCTTCGATCAGGTCTGCGGTCCGAGTCCCCGCATGCAGGTGGCTGAGCAGCCGCCCGCTCAAGCCGTCGTGCCCGATCAGTTGTTCGCGGAGATTGGCCAGCGCCGGCTGGTAGCTCTGCGGGACCAGTTCCACGCCGTCGAGGTTGAGCTCCTCCAGCTGGTCGAGGAGCCGGTCGGTCAGGCGATGCGGCGCCGTCAGCCTCGCGAGCCGCTGCTCGCTGAAATGTCGTTCCGCTTCGCGAATTTGTTGGTTCGCGGTTGCGAGTGGGCCCATGCGCGTCCTCCCCTTGCGTGCCTTCCTCGGCCGCCACGGTAACTAATGACAATGCCACCGTCAAGTTTTTCGCAGGCGGGCAAGCAGTTTCGCAAAAGCGCCGCCCTTTGGCCGCTTGCGTGTCCCCGCCGCGAAGGTGATACCGTGGCAATAATAAAACCAGTCAAGGGAGGTATCAATGGGAGCCATCGGATGGATTGTCCTGGCCCTGATCGTGGTCGCCATCATCGTGGTTGCCGGCTGGATCGGCATCCGACGTCGGCGGCTGCAGTCCCGTTTCGGGCCGGAATATCAACGGGTTGCCGACCAGAGCGGTAGCAAGTGGCGGGCCGATGCTGAGCTTGCGGCTCGGCAGCAGCGCCGCCAGAAGCTCGACATTCGTCCATTGCCGCCGGAGCGGCGCCAGCAGTATGCGCAGGACTGGCGCCAGGTGCAGGCGGACTTCGTCGATCAGCCCTACGAGGCGGTCGCGAGCGCCGACAAACTGGTCACCCAAGTGATGCAGCAGCGAGGTTATCCGATGGAGGACTTCGGGCAGCACGCCAACGACCTGTCCGTCGACTACCCCCAGCTGGTCGACAACTATCGTGAGGCGCACGCGATTGCGACGCGCCAGAAGTCAGCCGACACGGAAGAGCTACGCAACGCCATGCTGCACTATCGCCATCTCTTCCAGGAACTGGTGGGCAAGCCTCGTGACGGACAGCGCCCGCTCTCCGGGGGTGGTCCCGACGGGCAGACCGATGCGACGGAGGCGCCGGCGCCAGAGGCGGCGGCGATGCGGGAGGGCCACCGATGAGCTCGCGGGAACAGGACGTCGCCGAGCCGAGTGCGGAGGGCGGGAATTACGAGGCGCAAGCCGGCAGCTCTACCCCGGTTGCACCGTCGCGGGAGCGGCAGCCGCGGACGGAGGAGAGTCCTCAGCCGCAAGCCAACGATCCGGAGGCGATCGACGAGCGCGCCGCCACGACGAAGACGCAGCCGATGGCACGCTTACAGGGCGACCAGCAACCGTCCAAGCACTCCGATCGATCCGACGGGCTGATCCAGGACCATCGTTGGGAGTATTTTGCCGGCCGGTGGGATTCGATCCAATCGGGATTCGTCGACGATCCGAGGCGCACCGTTGAGCAGGCCGATCGCCTCGTGGCGGAGGTGATCGACCATTTATCGAAAATGTTCACCGCGGAGCGAGCCAAGCTCGAGGCGCAGTGGTCCCGCGGTGGCAAGGCCGATACGGAAGACCTTCGGATCGCGATGCAGCGCTACCGCGACTTCTTTCGAACGTTGACCGGACGGTAGTAAGCGCCAGGGGCCCGCGAGGTTTCGGGCCCCTTCAACTCCAACGCAGCTCGCTCCGAGTTTTCCAGTACTGGCGTGGCGGTTCGGCCAGGCGGAGAAAACTCGCCTCCCCATCGGCGGACACGGGTAGGGTGGCCCCAACGAGATTGCTCGAAAGCTGAGCCGGTGTGACGGCGCCCGAGAGGACAACGTCGACCCAATCGTTGGCGAGCGCCGCGGCGATCGCCAGCTGATCCCGATCGGCAAGCCGCCCGTTGGCGAGCGCTTCCTTGATGATCACGCCCCAGCCCGCGGCGTGCGCCTCGGCAAGGGCGACCCCGGCTGACGGTTCGAGAATATTCCAGGTCGCCTGCACCGACTCAAACGGATTGGCCCCATCGACCCTGATCTGCAGCGCCTTGCGAATCACCTCGGCCTGGCGTGAGCCGCTGACCGTGATGCCGATCACCAGGCCGTCCTCATGCAACGTATTGAGCGCCGAGAGCACCGCGGGGTCGTCGAGGACGCCGCTTTCGAGCGTGGCCGAGTGCACCTGGTAGAGATCGAGGTAACCGCCAAGCAGGGCCCGGCTTTCCTGCACCTGCCTTTGGAGGGCCGCCAGCGAATGATCCTTGACCTCATGCACCCTGGCATCGAGTCGCCAGTCGCCCACGTAGGTGTACCCCCACTTTGAGCCGATGGTCACGGCGTCCGGCTTGAGCTCGCGAGCCTTCAGCCATGAGGCGAGGAAGCGCTCCGCGAAGCCATAGGAACGAGCGGCGTCGAAATAGCGGACGCCGGCGTCGTAGGCCGCCGATAACACCTCGTGCGATTGGCGCTCGAGCGCCTCGACGCTGCGATCGATCCCCAGATCCTGGTCGCGATCCGTCGTGATGTACGCAGGGCGGCCGAGTGCGGCGAGGCCCAGGCCTATTGGCGTGACCGAGAGACCTGTCTTGCCGAACGGCCGGCTGATCAACCGGCGCGCGACACCCCGCGCTACGGTTCCTTGAGGATCCGTGCCTTCTCCGCCTCGAACTCGGCGTCGGTCAGAACGCCTGACGCCTTGAGCTCGCCCACCCGCCGCAGCCGCTCATAGCGATCGGCGGCGAGGGGCTCGGGCGCCGACGGCCTGGTGCTTCGGACGGCGCGATCGACCGCCGCGGCGATATCCGCTCGCATGCGCTCGGGGTTGAAGTGCGCGGGGAACGATGCGCGCTGCTGGTCGCCGTACTCGATGACGACGCTGGCGAAACCGATCGACGGCTTGCGAAGCCTTACGTCACGCACGTCGGTCAGCCTGATGACGGCCATGCCGCCGCCGGATGGATCGACCGGGCAGATCAAGCGCTGATTCGTCAGGAGCAGAGGGCGGACGGCGGCGCCCCAGTCCCGGCCATTGCGGATGACGGACTCACCGTCCTCGAGTTGAATGCCCGGAGGAAGGGCGTTCGGGTCTGGCATCGATCAGCCGGTGACCTTCTCCATTTCCCGTGCACCGAGCGCCGCCGCGGCCACGCTGTCGAGGTCGCTCTCGATCGAGGCCTCCACCGCCGCGATCACCGCCCCCTCGACAAACGGGGCATTGCTCAACAGGACCCGCCCCTCACCGTCGGGCAGCTGCTCGATCGCCATCTGGGTGCTGAGCACGGCGCTGCCCAGATCTACCAGGATGAGGACGCCATCCGCGCTGCGCACCTCCTGGATGGCGGCAACGATGGCGTTGGCATCCGTACCCAGCCGTCCGTCGGCGGTTCCGCCCGCAACCGCGATCTTGACCTTGCCCTGCGTCATCTGGGCCGCGAGCTCGCGGGCGCCTTCCGCGAGCTGCAGACTGTGTGAGACGAGTACGAGGCTAACGGTAGCCATAGGCCCTCGCGAGGATTTCCACCGGATGCGAGGAACGCGCGCCGGCGCCGTGCTCCACCTGCATGCGGCATGTCTCACAATCGGCCAGCACCGAATCGCTTCCGGCGGCTTTGACGGCTTCGAAAAGGCGGCTCCCGATCTTCATCGACAGGTCGTACTTCTCGACTTTGACGCCGAAGGTCCCGGAAATGCCGCAGCAGCCCTCATCGACTTCTTCGAGGTGGACGCCCGGGATCAGGCGTAACAGCCGCGTCGCCGGATACCCCATGCCGTGGGACTTGAGGTGGCATGGCGCGTGGTAGAGCACGCGCGTGTCCAGGGGCTCGAAGGTGAGGTCGAGGTCACCCGCCTCGTGCAGCATCCAGAGGTATTCGCAGATGTCATAGGTCCGCGACCCAACGGGCTCGGCTCCTGGGATATCGAGAAGGTGGCTGTAGTCGTGCTTGAGCATCAGCCCGCAGGAGGTCGAGCTGGCAATGATGTCGACACCGGCGGGCAACGTACTCAGCCGGCGAACGTTCTCGACGCCGTACGTCCGGGCGAGGTCGATGTTGGAGTTGACGACGGCGGGAATGCCACAGCACTGTTGCTTGGGAACGATGACGTTGACGCCGTTGCGTTCGAGGATGTGGACCACCATCTCGCCGAGGCGCCGCTCGTTGTAGTTGACCCAGCAGCCGTAGAAATAAGCAACAGTTCTCTCCTTGCGGGGGAGGGTCAGGGTGGCGGCCTGCTGCCTCCTGCGTTTGAACCAGCGCTCGAAGGTGAGCCATTGGTAGCGGGGGAGAGGTCGCTTCCGATGAATGCCAACCAACTTCTCCATCGCGAGGCGGACCACCGGGTTGCGGTTACCGAAGTTCGCGAGCGGCGCCGTCATGCTGCCGAAGGCGCTGAGCAAGCGGGTATGGCCGAGCATCCAGTCCCGCAGCGTCCGGCCTTTTTCCCGGGCGCCCTTGTTCTGGGCACGACGGATGTACTCCTGGATCGAGACCTGCGACGGGCAGGTGACCTCACAGAGCTTGCATCCAGAACACAGATCGAGCCCGGCGGTCACCGTGGCCTCATGCTGGTCGCGATAGCGTTCCGACTCCGGCCCGAGGTATTTGGGGCCGCGGAAGATCTCGGTGCTGCGGGCGACGGGGCACACCGTATTGCAGGCGGTGCACTTGGTACAGGCTTCGACCGGCGCCTGCTCCTCGACCGTATCGGTGATGAGATCGAGGTCGTCGGAAATCATGCGGCCATCGCCTCCTGCGCCGCCCGATAGCCGGTTGCAATCGCCATGCCTGGGGTCGTAGCCGGCGATCGCGCCTCCCGCCACGAACACGTTGTCCGCCAGTGGCCGGCCGTCGTCGTCCGCCGGTTGGAGCCGATCGGTGATGCGATATCCGACCTGCGCAAATGGCTGAGGCTTGAAGAGCGACTCCAGGGTGCGCTCGGTCGGTACGTCAGACCGGGCGAGCACGCGATGAAAGAACGGATCCTGAATGGTGTGGACACCTGCTCGCATCGCGCCATCGGCCGTGTCCTCGAGCGCCAGGACATACGCGCGAGCCTCGACCGCCTGCTCCCGACCAGGCGATTTGAGTTGAATGCGGTGGCATCGGCCGTCACTGACCTCGGCCGCATGCGCGGGCGCCGCCCAGATGAGCTCGATGCCCGTCTCCTGTAGATGCTTGCGTAATCGATCGAACAAGCGAAGGGCGAGCACTGACGGCGGCAACGTCGGAATCTCGAAGACCGGATGCCCGACCTCCTCCTCGAACCGCGCGTGCGTATCCGCAACATGCGTGAGGCCGAGAACGGCAGGGACGCCGATCCGAACCCTGTCGCCATTCGTCGCGATCGACGTCCGTACTCGATCGGCGACCTCGCGCCGGAAGGCCACGTCCTCAAAGCTGCGCGCGAGGTCGATGGAGGTGAACAATCGTCCCGGCGCAAACCGAGGAGGGCGGATTCGCAGGCCGCGGACCGAGCCTGGCGCGTGGCCCCATGTCCGGGACAGATTTGATGCCGCGAGCTCGGGGACGAAATCCTCGTAGCCTTCGAAGCCGCAGAAGATCACCGGATCATCGCGTCCTAAATCGCCGCCGGCCATCGAGTCGGGAATCAGGCAACTCGGTTTCGGCGTGCCGGTTGCGGTGGGCAGGACGACATTGCGATCCAGGCCGCCGCGCCAGCTGAAGCCGGCTTCCCGCAGCCAATCGAGCGCAAGGGCCGTTCCCGCGGTGAGCGCCTCGAGTCCGGCGCGCGCATAGACGTGGTCAGGGTGCGCGGCGATCAGCTCGCCGATCGCGGCCCGCGGATTGTCAACCGGTTCCGTCGCGGTGGCGTCGCGATAGCCCAGCACGTCAATCGTGGCGTAGACGAAGTACAGCGACGACAGTCCGGGCCAGATCAGCACCGGCTGGCGCCCGGCTTTCTGCAGGCTGCGGGTTGCAACCAGCGCCGCCAGACCGGAGCCGACCACGGCGATGTCGAACCTCATCGCGGTCGAGTTGCCTGGGCGGCCTCGGCCAGGCCCACACCGTGATCCTCTCCCACAGGCGGGGGGCGATTTTCGAGCATCAGCTGGCGGTCGAGGTTGAAAAGCTCGAGATGGAGTCCGGTGGTCACCTGCGCCTGACGAAGCTGGCTTCCCCAGAAGACGTGACGGACACCGCGCCAGCGCGTCTCGAGAAAGTCGGCCATGGCCCGGGTTGCCATGGCGCCATCTTGATGCCGCGCGGTCACGAGGCGACCGGCCAGCCGGTAGGAGCAAACCGCGGCCTGACACGGGCCCATGCCGGCGCGCGTGCGCCGGCGCATGTCCTCGAGTCCGCGGACGGCAGGGTCCTCGAGCCAGGGGTCCGCATCCTCCGGCCTCACCAGCTCGCACTCGCAAACGAGCGGCTTCAGGTAGTCCTCGCCGAGATGCGGTTTGGGGGCTCCCATTTGCGCCGGACGATGGCGCAGTTGGTCCAGCTCGTCGTCACGATCGTTCAGCGGGACGTCGGCGGTGCTGCACGGCGTCGTCACCCCTAGCTTTCGCGCCACGACGTGCGTCACCCGCTCGGCCATCAGCCGGTAGGTCGTGACCTTGCCGCCCACGATGCTCGTGAAGCCGGCGACGCCGTCGCGTTCCTCGTGATCGATCACCGCGAAATTGCGGCTCATCTCCCGACCCTCTGCCTCTGCCCCAAGGTCATAGAGGGGTCGCACACCCGCGTAGGCGCGCATCGCGCGTGCCGCCGTGACGCCGTCGAGCATCATCGCCCCTTCCTCGAGCATCAGACGCACCTCGTCCCATTCGATCGGCAGGACCTCCGGGTGCGGCACGCGACGCGCCGTCGTCCCAAGGATCGCGACGCTCAGCCCGGGCACAACGATGTCGCCGTCGCCCGGCTTGTGGCAGCGATTGATCGCGGCATGCGCAAGCCTGTGCGAAAGCACCACCATCACGCCCTTCACCGGCACCACCTTGACTTCGACGTCGAGCAATTTCGCGACAAAGCCAGACCACGCCCCGGTGGCGTTGATCACCGCCTGGCAGCCGATGCTCGTCTGCTCGCCGGTCACCGCGTCGCGGGTGATGACGCCGGTAACGCGGTCGCCCTCTCTCGTAAAGCCGGTGACCTCGGTGTAGGTGCGAACCTGGGCGCCCCGCCGGCGCGCGGACTCCACATTCCCCATGACGAGATAGAAGGGATCGAGGTGGCCGTCTTCGGGAAGCCAGAAGGCGGTTCGCACCTGTTTCGAAAGCGCGGGCTCCCGCCGGCGCGCCTCGTCCAGGGAGATGCGCTCGCAGGTGATGCCGGCTTTGGCGCAGCCTTCGACGAAGCGCGGCTCCCAGGCCTCGTCTTCTTCGGTCACCGATAGGAAGTAGCCACCGGTATCCTCGATCGCCGTCCGCGCGATCCGCCGCAGGATGCGCCCCTCTTCCACACATTCGATAGCCGCGGCGAGGTCGTTCACGCAATAGCGGCCGCCGGAATGCAGCAGGCCGTGTGACCGGCCGGTCGTGCCGGACGCGAGATCGCCCTTTTCGATCAACATGGCATCGATCCCGCGCATGGCGAGATCGCGGAGCGCACCCGCCCCCGTCGAACCACCGCCGATGACGACGACTCCCGTCGTGAAATCAGGCATAAACAGCAGGAAAGGGGAAGGGCTCGCGTCCCTTCCCCTGCATCCTAACGGCTGCTAAGTTGCGGCTCCCGCGGCGACCGGCTCTTTCGCCGGTTCCTTCTCGACCCAATTGAGCGTCCGCTGCACCGCCTTCTTCCAGCCGGCCAGCCCTGCCTGGCGCTGCGCTTCCGTGGACTTCGGCTTGAAGACCTTGTCCACCTGCCAGTTCTTTCGCAGCTCGTCGAGCGTCGACCAGAAGCCGGTCGCGAGGCCGGCGCCGTAGGCGGCGCCGAGCGATGTGGTCTCCTGGACGGTCGGCCGAATGACGTCGATGCCGAGGATGTCAGCCTGCAACTGCATCAGGAAGTCGTTCTTCACCGCGCCGCCGTCGACCTTTAGCGTCGTCGGCTTGATGCCCGAGTCCGCCTCCATCGCGTCGGCGACTTCCTTGGTCTGGTAGCAGATCGACTCCAGCGTCGCCCGCACGATGTGCGCCCGGTTGACGTAGCGCGTCAGCCCGACCAGGGCGCCGCGCGCGTACATGTCCCAGTGCGGCGCGAACAGCCCGGAGAATGCCGGGACGAAGTAGATTCCGCCGGCGTCCTCGACCGACTTGGCGATCGTTTCCGTCTCGGCGGCATCCTTGATCAACCCGAGGTTGTCGCGCAGCCACTGAATCGCCGCGCCGGTGATCGCGATCGAGCCTTCCAGCGCGTAGACGCACTTGCCCGCCTCGAGCCCGTAGCCGGCGGTCGTCAGCAGGCCGCTCTTGGAAGGAACCGGTGTCGTGCCGGTGTTAAGCAGCATGAAGTTGCCGGTGCCGTAGGTGTTCTTCGCCTCGCCGACCGAGTAGCAGGTCTGTCCGAACAATGCGGCCTGCTGATCGCCGAGGTCGGCGCAAACCGGAACGACGCCGCCCACCGGCCCGTTGGCCTTCGTCTGGCCGTAGAGCTTCTTGTCACTCGAGGGCCGGATCTGCGGCAGCATGGCCCGTGGGACCTTGATCTTGGCGAGCAGCTCCTGGTCCCAATCGAGCGTTTTGAGGTCCATCAGCATGGTTCGCGATGCGTTGCTGTAGTCGGTGACGTGCGCCCCACCCTCGGGCCCTCCGGTCAGCCACCAGATGACCCAGGTATCGATGTTCCCGAAGAGCAGGTCGCCCCGGTCGGCCGCGGCCCGTGCGCCGGAGACGTTGTCGAGGATCCACTGGACCTTCGGTCCGGAGAAGTAGGTCGCGACGACGAGCCCGGTCTTCTTTTTGACCAACGGCTCCACGCCGTCGTTGATCAGCCGCTGACAGATGTCGATGGTGCGCGTGTCCTGCCAGACGATCGCGTTGTAGACCGGCTTTCCCGTCTTCTTTTCCCACACTACCGCGGTTTCGCGCTGGTTGGTGACCCCGATTCCCGACAGCTCATCGGCCTTGATCCCTTTCTTTTCCATCGAGCCCTTGATCACCCGCTGGGTCTTCTCCCAGATCTCCATCGGGTTGTGCTCCACCCATCCCGGCTTGGGATAGATCTGCTCGTGCTCGAGGTAGTCGGTCGAGACCACCTTCCCGTCGTGGCTGAACACCATGAAGCGCGTGCCCGTGGTGCCCTGGTCGACGGCTGCTGCGTATTTCTTGTCCGCCATCCTTGAAGACCTCCTTTTATGTCGAGCTGGTGCGGGCCTCCTGCGGGACGCCCGCCAGCGTGTCGCTCAGCGCCCGAAGCATCAAGTAGGAGGAGGTCGCTCCGGGGTCCTGATGCCCGATGCTCCGATCGCCGAGATAGCTGGCCCGCCCTTTGAGCGCTTTCAAGGGGATCGTCGCTTTCATCCCCTCTTCGGCCGCGTCTGCCGCCGCGGCCATCACGTCTTCCAGCGATGCCCCTTCGCCAAGATACTGCCTGGCCCGGTCGATCGCCGGAGCCAGGGCGTCGACCATCGTCTTGTCATTTCGATTCGCTTTGCCACGCTCGACCACGCCTTTCAGGCCTGCCTCGAGCGCTGCAACGAGCTCGTGAGCGCTGACCTCGCTCTTTCCATCGAGCATTGCGCCGGCGCGGAGGAAAAAGGTGCCGTACAACGGGCCGCCGGCACCCCCGACCGAGCCGACCAACGCCATCCCGGTCGTTTTGAGCAACGTCCCGGCGTCCTTGTCGCGGACCGGGGCGAGCTTGACCAGCACGCTCTGAAAGCCCCGATCCATGTTGATGCCGTGGTCGCCGTCGCCGATGGCCGCGTCCAGACCGGTCAGATACTGCTTCTGCTCGGCGACGACGCCGGCATAGCGCTCCAACCAGCTGACGATCTGCGCGTTGCTCACCGCCATTTACCGATCTACACGCCCCAGCGAAGCGCCGGCGTGTGCACCGGAGCATCCCAAAAACGCGTCATCTCGGCATCGAGCTTCAGCAGCGTGACCGAGCAGCCGGCCATCTCGAGCGAGGTGATATATGAGCCGACCAGCGAGCGTGAGACCTTGATGCCCTGACCGGTGAGGTACTTGTGCACCGCGTTGTAGACGACGTACAGCTCGATCAGGGGCGTGCCGCCCATGCCGTTGACAAAAGCCAGCACCTCATCCCCGCGCTTGTAGGGCAGGTCCTTCACGACGGTACTGGTCAGGATCTCCGCGATTTCATCAGCCGACTTCAGCTTGGTCCGTTCGCGCCCGGGCTCGCCATGGATGCCAATGCCCAGTTCCATCTCATCATCGGCGATCTCGAAGGTGGGCTTACCGGCTGCGGGAACCGTGCAAGAGGTGAGCGCCATTCCCATGCTGCGGCCATTCGCGTTGACCTTTTTCGCCAGGTTGGTGACGGTGGCCAGGTCCGCGCCGGCCTCAGCGCAGCCACCCACGATCTTCTCGAGCAGGACGGTGACGCCCACCCCGCGACGACCGGCGGTGTAGAGGCTGTCTTGCACCGCGACGTCGTCATTGGTGACCACGGCGTTGACCTGTTCGCCATCACCGCGGGCCAGCTCAGCCGCCATCTCGAAGTTCATGATGTCGCCGGTGTAGTTCTTGACGATATGCAAGACCCCTGCGCCGCCGTCGACGGCTTTGGTAGCCCTCGCCATCTGGTCCGGCGTGGGGGAGGTGAAGACCGCGCCTGGACAGGCCGCATCGAGCATGCCGAGCCCGACATAGCCGCCGTGCATCGGCTCGTGGCCGCTGCCCCCGCCCGATACCAGGCCAACCTTGCCTTTCTTCGGCGCATCCTTGCGGATGATCACGTTCGGGTCATACTCCACGCGGATCAGATCGGCGTGCGCGGCTGCCATCCCGGCGAGCGCGTCCCTGACTTCGGTCTCGGGCGCATTGATCAGCTTCTTGAGTCGCGTCGTTACTGCCGCTTCTGCCATCGCTGCCTCCTCTTATTTATTGGTCGGCAAAATGCGTCGGAACATGAATCGGCCGAACCCTTTCCCCATCAGCAGTCCCAGGCCGATCGCGCCGAGATTGGTGGCCAGGAACAAGGGGTTGAAGTGCGGAGCGAGCAGCGAGATCACGACGGCCCCGAGTGCCATCACGCTTCCGGCGATCAGCAGCACTCGATTGAGCCGCTGGTTCGGCGTCCTGGCGATACGGGGACGGGTGGGCGAGCTGTTGCCGCTCGCCCCCCGCCGACTTCGACCGATCTGTCGTTTCAGCTGACGCGACATCGAGCCTCAGGTACGTGCCCGGGCCCGTTCCATGGCCGGCTCCGGCACGTCCGGACCGACCGGGACAGGCAGGTGTTGGTGGACGACGTAGTCGTAGATAACGGCGCCGAGCGGTCCGCCGATCAGTGGCATCAGCGTCGTGATCAAGATGTTGAAGTTTGGCCCTGGAATCGCGTTCGTGCCGTACCCGATCACGAGCATCCAGAGCCGCGGCCCGAAGTCTCGAGCTGGATTCAGCGAGGCCATCTCGATCGGGGAGAAGAGTCCGACGAGCGCGGCGACCACGATGCCGATGGCCAGCGGTGCGACGTTGGCCGCCGACGGCATCCGGTCTTCGATGATCCCCAGGATCGTGATCACGAGTAGGGCCGAGATGATGATCTCCGTGCCGGCGCCAACCCACCACGGATCCATCTGAAGCGCGGCGGCGTTATGGCCTACCAGGAGCGGGTGCGGCCAGTTTGCCGAAAAGATCAGGCCGCTTTCGATCCCGTTGGACCCACCCCGATCGATGACCGGCTTGGCGGTGTGCTCGTAGTTGTAAATCAGCCCGTTCCAAACAAACGAAACGCCGGCCGCGGCGAGGAACGCACCGACAACCTGCGAGCCGATATAGCCTGGTACCTTCGACCAGGGAAAACCGCGGCGCAAGGCGAGCGCAAGCGTCACCGCCGGGTTGAGATGGGCGCCGGAGACGGCTCCGGCCGCGTAGATCGCGAGTGTGACTGCAAATCCCCAGAACATCCCTGCCGCGAGGAGACCGGCGAGAAAGCCGTTCTTGCCGCCGGCCACCGCGTATGCGACGAAGCTGTCCCCGAGGAAGACCAGGACGAAGGTCCCAAGCACTTCGCCGAGATACTTTTTCGTCCAGCTTTCTTCAGCTACGACCGCCATGCTGTCCTCCTATGAACAAAGATTGCGCGCGTCGTTGCGGACCTGCCGATGGTGTACCGAAGCTCCCACCTCCTCCAGCGCGCGCGAGCAACAAAAAAGTCCTAACCTGCACACTCCGATTGGAGCGCATAGGTCAGGACTTTTCCTTTCAGTGTCCCGCCGGTCGCTGCACCGAAGTCATAACACAGGTTTCGAGGTCTGTCAATCGCGAACTGGGACTCTGTCGTCGCTCAGGGAACGGGGACTCGGGCGAACTGCTGCCACACGTCGACGCGAGTGCTCGAGACGATGGTTGCACCGGCGGTGAGAACGTTCACGGCCTGTTCCATCGAAGCAACGAATCCGGTGCCCCAGACGGGAATGTTGGTCACGGCACGAATGGCCGGCATGACGAAGGGGAGGGCGACCGCGGGCGCGATCGCGATCGCGTAGGGAGCCGGCGAGACGATGCCGTTGAGGCCGGTCTCCAGCCCGGTGGAATCGATGGCGTGGATCCGCTGCACCGTGCGCAGCCGAAACCGGCTTGCATCGCGCAGCGCGTGGGGCTTGACCGAGACGACTCCCGAAAACCCGAGGTCGGTGGCGAGGAATGCGAGCGCCGCGGCATCGGGCGCCAGGCCTTCGACGGCATCCAGGTTGACGAAGATCGCGATGCCTTGCTTTGCCGCGGACGCAAGCGGCCCAAGCATTGCCAGCAAGCTGCCGCGTTCCAGCAAGACCTGGCGGTAGCCGAGATCGAGCGCGGTATGCAACGAGCTACCGTCACGAATCGCGGGCAACATCGCGCCGGACACATCCGGCGTTCTCATGGCCACAGCGCGCTGGTGCTGGTGCTGATCGCGAGCGCTCCCCTCCCCATGGCCGCATCCCGGTGGCCGGGCTCGGTGACGAACCCGCCGACGATGATCGGTAGGGGAAGCCGAGCCCGGATCTGATCGACAACCAACGGGTAGATGACGCCAGGAAGGACTTCGACGATGTCAGGGCGCGCATGCTCGAGCGCGCTCAGGGCAGAGGGCAGGGCCATATCGTCGTAGAGCAGCAGCCGTTGGATCGCGATGACTCGCTCCGCCCTGGCTGCAGCGACCAGTCCGCTGTGCGAGGTGATGATGCCGTTGACGCCGATCTCGCGGGCGAGGAACGTCACGCCTGCCCGATCTTTCCCGAGCCCCGCAATCAAATCGATATGGACAAAGGCCATCTTGTGCTTTGCCTGCACGGCCCAGACCAGCGGTCCCAGATGAAACGCTGGGGCGCGAAGAAAAAAGATCGCCGGAACCTGCGACGCGAGGGCGCGTGGGAGTTCCTCGCCGCGCCGGATGACGGCGGCTACGGGGATTCGGCGGAAGGCTTCCTCGAGGCGCTTCACCGACCCGTCGAGAGCACGAGGACGGACCGGCGGGACGATTGCGCGCGTTGCCATTGGCCCCTACACTACGGCAAGAGGAGGCGGGATTAAGCGCTAGCCGAACGAGACCTCACCATCACCAATAAAGTAGGTTTGCACGCGCGCCCGGCCGCGCTGTTCGTGCAGACGGCCGCGCGCTTCAAGGACACGCGCGTCGAGGTGATCAAGAACGGCTCGATCCGCGATGCGAAGAGCATCCTGAGCGTGCTGACGCTTGGTGTGAGCCAGGGAACGACGATCACCGTCCGAGCCGACGGTCCGCAGGCCGAAGCCGCGATCGCGGCGCTGACTGACCTGGTCGACCATGACTTCGGCGAGTAAGGTCGCCGGAACCGAGCTTCGCGGTATTGCCGCCGCTCCCGGCCGGGTGGCTGCGCCGGCGTGGCGCTGGGACGTCCGGCGAGTCCGCGACGATGCGGTCGACCTGATCGGCGAGGCGGGGATCACTCGGCTGCAGATCGCGGTGCGCGAGGTCAAGGCAGCCCTGACGTCGAAAGCCGCCCGGCTGGAGGCAAATGGCGCCCCCTCCGAGGCCGGCATCCTCGAGGCGCAGGCCCTGATGCTGGACGATCCCGCGTTGCTCGACGGCGCATCGGAGCTGATCCGAAAGGGGAATCCCGCCGATGCGGCGGTGAAAGCGACGATGGCGCCCTTCGCGGAGATGTTGCGTGCGTCGGACGATGCCATTTTCCAGGCGCGCGCCGCCGACCTCGAGGACGTGGTCGATCAGCTCGACCGAACGCTCCATGGCATCAGCGACACGCCGCCGCCGCCCGAGCGGCCATCGATTGTGATTGCCCGCGACCTGGCGCCTTCACAGACTGCGGGCCTCGACCGCGCGCTTGTTGTCGGGTTCGCCACCGAGCAGGGAACCGCGACCGCCCATACGGCCATCCTTGCCCGCGCGCTCGGGCTGCCGGCCGTGGTCGGAATCTCCGGTTTGCTCGACGCCATCGACAATGGCCAGCTCCTCTTGCTCGACGGTGACGGCGGCACGGTGGTCGTCGATCCGCCGGCTGAGGATGTCGCCCGCCTCAGCGGGCCGGTGCGGCTGCTGACGGACGATCAGCCAGCGATCACCCGCGATGGCCGCCGTCTCGAGGTCGCCTGCAACGCCGCGAACCTCGAGGATGCCAAACGCGCGGCAATTGCCGGGGCCGATGGGATCGGCCTGCTCCGCAGCGAGTTCCTCTTCATGGGCAAGCCGAGGCTTCCGAGCGAGGATGAGCAGGTCGCCATGCTCCAACAGGTCATGGTGGCAATGGGCGATCGACCGGTGATCCTTCGCACGCTGGACGTCGGCGCCGACAAACCACTTCCCGCGCTGGCCCAGCCGGCGGAGATGAACCCAGCGCTCGGCGTCCGCGGCTTGCGGCTCCAGCTGCTGCGTCGTCCCGATCTCCTGATCGACCAGCTGCGCAGCGCGCTCCGGGTGGCAGCGCATCACCCCCTCCGCCTGATGCTTCCCATGGTGGCGACGATCGAGGAGGTTCGCCAGGTCAAGGCACTGCTTGCCGATGCCCTGCGCGAGCTCCAAATCGATGGCCCCCGGATGCAGCTCGGGATCATGATCGAGGTTCCATCCGCGGCCGTGATCGCCGATCAGCTCGCCCGGGAGGTCGACTTCTTCAGCTTGGGGACCAACGATCTAACCCAATACCTGTTCGCCGCCGATCGGACCAATCCTGACCTGGGAAACCTCGCGGACAGCCTTCATCCAGCGCTCCTTCGAGTCATCGATCAGGTAGTCAGGGCCGCTCATGCCAACGATCGATGGGTTGGCGTCTGCGGTGAGATGGCAAGCGATCCCTGGGCCGTGCCGCTGCTGGTCGGCCTGGGCGTCGACGAGCTCAGCGTGCATCCGCCCAGGGTTGCGCAAATAAAGGATGCCGTCCGCAGCCTCGACGCGGCTACCTGTGCGCAAGCCGTGGCTCGCGCGCTTCAGCTCGACACCGCCCAGGCGGTGCGCCAGCTGCTCCAACACGAGGGGCTGCATGAATGAGCTCCAAGATGCGACGGGTTTCAACCGGGAAGAAATGCTGGCGGACGTTCGCGAGGCGTTTGTTGAACTCGAGGCCGCCATTGCAACCGGGCGGGTATCTCGCTGCCGCTCGTTCGTGAGCGATTCGCTCTACGGACAGGTAACGGCTTGTGTTGATGATTTATGGGCTCAGGGGCGGCGTCGCGCTCACGGCTCCTTCGAGATTCACCACCTCGAGGTTCTCGACTCGCGGCCTGCAACGGGCGTCCGCGTGCGGCTCCAGGCGACATCGTCGATCGCGCTTCTGGATCGGCAAGGCCGCATCGTCGACGGCTCATTCGCCCTCAAGATGTGGGCGCAGGATGTTACGGTAAGCCGGTTCGAGGCATCGCCGCAGAGGCCGCGGTGGATCATCACCCAGCTTGGTGACCTGGCCGTCGAAGGCGACGTCAGGGGGCCGGTCAACGAACCGATGTCCCCGACCCAGCGCCAAGCCCTCCAGGCGGAACGTAACCGGCGCGAGCAAGAGGACGAAGAGTTCTGGGCGGCGCTCCGAACGGTGTCGAGGAACTTCTTGACGGCCGTCGGCTCGGCCTGACCACTGACCGTCCAAAAGAGCTGCAAGACGGATTCCAGATGGCGCCATAATTCGCTTCGTTGCGTCCCTCCCGCCGAATGGCCGGCCTCGTCCTCCTCAACGTCATGGTCGTGCTGGCACTTCCGGCGTGTACCAGCCCCTCATCGCCAGCCGAGCTGACGCCAACCTTGAGCTTCAAAAGCATTGCCGGCAGCCGGATCGCCATGCAGGACGGGATTCCGGTTCCAACCTTCTCGTATCAGCCACGCCGCCGGCTCGACCTCACGGGCAAATGGCGGGTCGAGGTCATGGCGATGGACGACGACCTTTCACTCACTCCACGCTCGTCCGCCCTGAAGCAGATCGTGGCGGATGCGGCTGGGCGCCAGCAGTCGGTCTACGACGATACCCACTGGCCGGCGAGCGACGTTCCCGGCTCATTCAATCCGCCGCCTTCACCGACGGGCAATGGCGCCTGGTACCGCAAGGACTTCGACGTCCCGGTCGAGTGGCAGAACCAGACCGTGACGCTGAAGTTCGGCGCCGCCAACTACATCGCTGACGTCTGGCTGAACGGCCACTACCTCGGCTATCACGAGGGCGGCTCGACGCCATTTGCGTTCGATGCGAGCGACGCCGTCATCGCCGGCGACGTCAACACGGTGGCCATCCGGATCGACAATCCGCCCTGGGGAACGCGGCAGGACATCGTGCCATGGGGATTGACCGACTGGTGGAACTATGGCGGCCTGACCCAGCCCGTATGGCTGGAGGCGAGCGCGTCGATCTATGCCGCCCGCGCCGATATCGTGCCGCACCTCGACGGTGCCGACGTGACCGTCACGCTGCATCAACGCCGGGGGACCGCGGCGTCCGTGCAGGTCGGCCTCGACATTCTGCCGGCGGCGGTCGATCCGACGAACCTGACGAATCCCGATCCCCGCAGCCTCGTCCCGCCAGACGCGGGGCCGATCACCTCCCAGCGGCTGGATGCCGGCGTGATCGGGAGCGATGCGACCAGCCAGGTGCATGCGAGCTTCGCGCTGGCAAACGCGGACCTCTGGTCGCCGGAGTCACCGGCCCTTTACGTCCTGCGGGTGCAGGTCTTCTGGGAGGAGCGTCCAGTCGACCAGCTCTTTGAGAGCTTCGGCTTGCGCCGGGCGGTGGTTGACGCCCGCTCCCCAAGGGTCCTGCTCAACGGCAACGCCGTCGCCTATGCCGGAGTCGCCTTGCATGACGAGCGCGTCTATCCCGGGATCAATGGCCAACCGCGCGGTGGACCGGTGACAAGGCCCGACGACATCCTGATTCTGCTGGAAAAGGCGAACGCGACCAACATCCAGCTGATCCGTGCCGATCATCATCCCGGCAACCCCTTGCTGCTGATGCTCGCCGACCGGCTGGGATACGCGATCTGGGAGGAGATTCCCCTCTATCACTACACGCCCGACACCTTCGCCATCGCGATGGATCGTGGCATCCCGCAGCAGATGCTGGCGGAAATGGACCTGCGCGATATGAATCATCCGTCCGTCCTCTTTCATGGCCTTGCCAACGAATCGACCGGTGGTCCCGAGCGCGAGCAGGCGCTTGCGACGCTCCACAACCTTGACCGTTCGGTGGACGGAACCCGTCTCACGGGCCAGGCGGCCTACGGCAACCAGCCCGATGACACCACCAGCAGCCCCCTCGATGTCGCCGGCTACACGATGTACTACGGCGTCTTCTATCAACCGGACGCCTCGACCGGCACGGCACAGGCGCTCCAAATCGCGCACAAGACCTTCCCGCGCAAACCGATCGTGGCGCTCGAGTACGGGCGATGGTCAGACAGCAGGAGCGATCAACAAGAGCAGCGGCGCATCCTGGTCGACACCTACGCTGCGCTGGCACCCGAGCTGGCAAGCAATCCGTCCGGATATGTGGCGGGGGCGATCTGGTGGACGCTCGACGATTACTGGACACAGCGGCCGGGCGTGAGGATCGAGCACTTTGGCCTGTTCACGCCGAACGGCGATCCCCGGCCTGCCGGCCTGCAGGCGGCCGAGCTGTTCAGCGGCGGAGCAGGACAGGGCGCGCGGCAGAAGATCGTCTCGAGCGCGACCGGCGCCCCGATCCAGCCGGCCTTTGAGGGAAAACTTCTGCTCGGCTACCTTGCCTATGCCTTGACGGTTGCCCTCGCGATCCCGGCGGTCATCCTATTGGGCTTGCTCGCCCGGCAGCGCCGCCGGCGGGTGACGGTCGGATGATCCACCAGGTCAGCGGCCGGGTGCTCGCGGTCTCGGTCAGGGCCGCGATGATCGCCGGAGGCTGGATCGGGTTCGCGCTCGGAGTCGTCACCGGGTGTGTGCTGGGAGCAGGTCTGGCCTGGTTCGCCGGGGCGATCCTGAGCTGGCAGCGCGATCTGAGCCTCACGCTTGGCGTGACCGAGCAGCTACTCCCATTCGGTAGCCAGGTGCCCGTGCTCGAACGCATCCAGGCCAACTGGTTCATCGTCGTGCCGTTCGTCGGTGTGCTGGTCGGGGTGTTTGCCGCCCTGGTCGGCGCCCTGATCGGGGGGCTGGTCGCCGCCTCCTACAACCGCTCCCCGTTCGGCGTTCAGGTCGTCGTCGAAGTGCCTCGCGACCCACAGTGAACTGTTGCCGGTTCGCGATGATTTTCTAATCGAGAACACATGACAGAGAGTGGTATCGCGGGTAAGCTCAGGCTCAACCGTGAGGGGAGAATCGGGTCGTTTCCTGCTGCGCCTGGCCGTCTATCCGCTGCTGATGGCGTTGCTTCCGGTAATCGCGAGCGCCGCCTATCTGGGCCCGAGCACGGTCTCGGCGGCCGTGGTCTCGTCGCCAGCGCGGGACCGAGCCCCGCAGCCCGACCCTCTCGGGAAGGCTGCCAGCCGCGAGGTCATTACCAAACCGGTTCCACCGGTCACCACCGTGCTCGTCCCCACGGCGCTTGAGCAACTGCACGCCGATCTGCTGAAGATCGGCGCCTCGAACGGCGGACGGGTCGGCATATCGCTGCAGGAGTTGAGCGGCCCGCGGCGGACGGCTGTCTCGTTAGGGGCCCGTCAGAGCTTCTACGCGGCCAGCGCCTACAAGCTGCCGTTACTGATGGCGGAGGCGCAGCAGATCGCCACCGGGCACGCCAGCCCGTCGGATCGGCTCTGTTACGACCCCGCCGACCAGGAAGATGGCTGGTTCACCGACTACAACCCGGGCACGTGCTTTACCCGGCAGGAGCTGGCGCAGCGCGCCGGCATCGACTCCGACAACACCGCGGCGCATATCCTGGTGCGCTACCTGGGTGGGCCGGATGCCCTCAACGCCTACGCCCGGTCGGCCGGCATGACGGCGTCGGCCCTATGGGTCCCCAACACGACGACGCCGGACGACCTTGCCGCCGCCTGGGTGAACGAGGCGCTCGGCCGGCTCGGCGGCGTCGCCGCCCAACGTTGGCTCTATCCGCTGTTGACCCACACCGCCAGTGAGCAAGGAATCCCAGCCGGCGTACCCGGCACCGTTGCCGTCGTCCACAAGGTCGGGACCTTGAGTGGATCGGAGAACGACTCCGCTTATGTCACCGGCGGACGGGTCACGTATGTCCTCTCGGTCGCGGTGGACGGAACCGACGAAGTAACCGGGTGGCGCACCATTGCGCAGATCTCCTCGCGGATCTGGCGCTATGAGTCCAGCCGTCCCGCTTACGTCGTTGTCGCTAGCGCTGGGCCTTCGGCACCGCTCTGGCCTGACCGCCGGCACTAGCGGCTGGGCTCAGTTCGAACACGGGGCGGCGCTGCGCTGCTGCCTCAGGGTCAGTCAGGATATCGCCGCCGCCGAGAGAGCGGATCAACAGCCGTCCCATCGGCAAGCTGACGATAAAGGGCGTCAGCACCTCGCGGAAAAATCGCGCGGCATCGCTGGGTGAGAGCTCAGCCGCCTGAACCGGCTCGGCGCGACCTTTGATCGTGACGGTCGCGCGGCCGGCGGCCCGCAGATTCTGGACCCAATCGACCGGCCCGTACACACCCAGCAGCCAGCGTCGACCGCCGACGTTGATCAGCGCCACCGGCGTCGTGCGGGGTAGGCCGCTCTTGCGGCCCGCGACGGTCAGCAGCACGTTCGGGCCCATCAGGCCGGCGCGGGCAAGGCGTCGAGCCACCGGGTTGAAGAGTCCGACGAAGAACGGTGCAGCCGTCTTCCGGCTGCTCACGGGATGTTGACGAACCGATTCAGCAGGCGCCATTGGGACCTCCGTGTCGGGATTTCAATCAAATGATTGATCTCAAGGTACCAGCGCGGGTCAATCGCTTGCTTGATCGAGTTCAACTTCGCGGCCCCGGCCGCCGGAGCCAGTGGTCGAGCTCGCGAATTGCCTGGTCGCTCCGGGTGGCCGGGATGCTTGGCAGGGCCATGCTCATCAGGGTTGCCATGATCAGCGCCGCCGCTTCATCGCTGTCGCGCTCGGGTGCGATGCTTCCGGCGCGAACGGCCTGGTGCAAAAGGTCACGGATGATCCGATGCCACGCCTCATTCGTCTTTCGCATGATCCTGGCAAGACCGGGGTCACGGGCCGAACGCAAGGCCAGTTCACCCATGACAGCCCCGAGTTCGGGCTGTCTGCGCATCAGCGTGCGAACCGCCCGGACATGACTGGCCAGCTGATCATCCGAACCTCCATCCGGCGATAGCGTCGAGCGGAAGCGGGCCATCGCATGACCGATCACCGCCCGGATCAGCGCCTCCTTGGTTGGGAAGTAGTAATGCAGCGTGGCGATATTCACGCCGGCATCGGCGGCCACGTCGCGGGTGCGCAAGCCCTCGAATCCCCGCTCGGCGATCCCTCGAAAGGCTGCCTGCACCAGGTCATGCCGGCGAGATTCATTCGAGGGTGGTACCGACCCGGCCGGCGCCTTCATGTCCGCTCGGTCCGCTGGCGATTGCCGCCCGCACGCCACCAGTCGACCACGAGCCGGTCGCCGGCGGCATTCAGGTGGGTGAAGGCGACCTCGCGGATCTCGATACGCATCCGAGCCGCACCGGGCACCGGTGACGGTGGCTCGGCCACTTCGTGGGCGATTCCACTCACCTTCGCCTCACCCAGCCAGGCTGCCGGTTGGTCCATGGGTGGATCGTCCGTCGGACTGTGGAGTGCCACCCGGGGGTCGCGCTGGAGGTCATGGAGCTTGCGGGAGTCCGGCATCATGCCCAGATAGAGTTCGCCATCGGCAAACTCGGTCTCGATGCCGCTGATCCGGGGCGAGCCATCTTTGCGCAGGCTCGCCATCGTCTTGTGCTTCCTGATACCGAAGCGCTCCCTCACCTTCGCCGCCAGCTCCGGCTCGGCGGCCGCAAACTCAGCCCAGCTTGGCATCAACCAAAACCGAACCAGCGCTGCCGCTGCGGAAAAAGGTAGCGGTCGGTCAGAAAGTTCAGGACCCTTCGGGCGGTGGCGAAGTTCTCGCTGACGGCGCCAAGCACATCGGTCATCGCGCCCCGGCGATCGGCGGCCCGGTGTGCGATGCGGTAGGCCCGCTGCCCAACCCGCTCGAGCAGCCAGACCCCGTCGCGTCGCTCGTCCTCGGCGCGATCGGCCGGCTGCAGTGCCCGTTCCAGCTGCCGACGCTCGCGCGCCAGGACCATGCGCTCTGCGGCGTAGTCGGGAAAGATGCCGGTCAAGAAGAGGGACAAATCACCGAGCCGCCGGTACACGGAGGGTCGCTCCGCTTCGGGCAAGAGCTCGGCGAGCTCGATCAGGCGAAGCGGGTCCAGCTCGCTGAATCGTTGTCGCCGCCAGCCTCGCCGGGTTTGCACCATGACGCTGCCGCTGGCGACATGCGTGTAGGAGGACAGCAACTCCGCCAGGAAAAACCGCCGCGCCGGATCGGCGCCGAATTCACGCAGGCCGCCAACATCAAAAACAGGAACACGCTGGCCGGGCCCGACCCACTCGTCGATGAAGGATGCCTGCGATAAATCTCGTGCGGCGCGATGGATCAGCAGGCTGAACAGGAGAAACGGTGAGGCGAGGAAAAGCGGATCTCTTGCCGGTTCATTGAAGACGGCGCGATAGGCTGCCGGGTTATCGAGCGCCGAGACCAGCGCGTCGGGGTCGCTGCCCAGGCTCGATCGTTCACTGACGCCGGCGAGGAGGGTGAGATCGCCGTCCGTGAGATGCTCGAGATAAAGTCGACCAATCATCTGCCCATATGATGGCCGAGGCGATGGCCGCCTACACTAGCCGCCAATGGAACGACCGGCCGACGAGTGTCCGTTTCCCAAGCCGTTCCCCTCGGAATTTAGCGATTGCCCGGCGTTCCAGGCTCGTCAATTCATCCCCCTCGACACCCGCTATCAGCCGCTCGACCCGGTGATCACCTGCCGTCACCTGGAGACACGAGGGCTGCCTCAGCGTCACCGCTGGTACGCGGCCTGCGCGTTGGGTGACGCTGAGGCAAGGCGCCGGTGGGTTCGCGAGCTGGGCCCGGCGCGCCTCGAGCGAATCCGCGGGCTTCAGGGAGAGATTGGGGAGGTCATGGGTCCCTTT
>Ga0209153_1000169_pt1 | contig 35660 bp, 36 predicted proteins | sample GraSoiAngelo_120_FD_185877 | JGI IMG/M metagenome (GOLD analysis project Ga0209153, IMG submission 185877) | Grasslands soil microbial communities from the Angelo Coastal Reserve, California, USA - 14_0919_09_20cm (SPAdes) (version 2) | ecosystem: Environmental > Terrestrial > Soil > Grasslands ... | reverse complement strand
CCCGCAGCGCTTCCTGCTCGGTCTCGTATTCCTGAACCCGGCGCTTGACGATATCGCCAATCGAGATCAGGCCGACTACCTTACCTTCCTCGACCACAGGCAAGTGCCTGAACTTGCCCAACGTCATCATTTCCATGATGCCGGCGACAGTGTCGGACTCTCTGCAACTGACGACTTTGCGGGTCATCACCTCGTTGACGGATTCGTCGAGTACGCCGGCGCCACGCTCGCTCAACGCGCGTACGATATCGCGCTCGGACAGGATGCCTTCGATGCGGCCCTCGTTCATCACCAACACCGCACCGATCTTTCTTTCGCCGAGAATCTTGACCGCCGCCGCGAGCTTGGCGTCCGGTTCGACGCTCAGGACCTGGTGGCCTTTGGAATCGAGAATTGAACGTACCGTCATGGTCGCCTCCCTGAATCGGTTCGTGCCCCGTGAGTAGGGTTCGACTTCTTGACGAGTCTTAATCAACAGCTTGGCGCCGGTTTCGTTTCAGGCGTTCTTGGCGGGCACCGCTATGATGCGCGCCGGCCAGCTTTGCTACGTCGAATTGTCACGCGGAATGATGGAGGAAATCAGGCTGCGCCGCAAGCGTCGGATCAAGCACGATCCGGCGTACCGGGAGACGACGCATCTGCAGCATCGGCGGGAGCGCGCGGCACCGGATCGAACAGCGAAAACAGCACGAGGCCTGCGAAAAACCCGCCGATATGCGCCTGCCAGGCGACGCTGGCGCCGTCCATGCCGATTGCGATCGATCCGATCCCGAAGATGAGGTTGACGGCGAACCAGATCGCGAGAAAAGCCAGCACGCGTCCGTTGCGCAAAGCGCGCGACAGCGACAATGCCGGCACCTTCGCGGCCAAATCGGCATCGCCGCGGCTGAACGACAGGAAACTGCCCTTGACGAAGGCGAAGCGCATCGCGGCCGCCATGGTGCCGGACACCGAGGCCGAGGCGCCTATCATTGGCGCCACCGCATGTTCATGGGTGACGAGATGGGCGAGCGCGCCGGCCGCAGCCGTTACCGCCATGAAGATGAAAAACCGGATCGCACCGAAGCGGCGCGCCAGCGCGCTGCCAAACGGCAACAGCCACAACACGTTGAAACCAATATGGCTGAGATTAGCGTGCAGCAGCGAATAGGTGACGAAGGTCCAGACTTTGGCGCCGGCGCCACCCGGAAACGTGTAATCCAGCAGCGTCTGGTCATAGCGCTTCGGAATGAACCCGAAGACATCGATGGTCCAGTTCTCCAGTTCCGGCGGCAGCAGCACGCGCAGGTGAATGATCGCGATCAAGACGACATAGGCCGTCAGCGCGGAAGGCAGCGTCAGGATCGGTTCGCGTGGGGCCTCCGGCGGGACTTGTGGCGGCAGTTCCGGCGGCGTTTCTGTGGCAGATTCCATGAGCAGCGGCTGATGCGGGGCGCGATGGACCCAGATAGGCGGCTTTGAGCGGATTGTGCAAGTGCACAACGGCAAAGAACAGGCGCTGGAGATCCAAAGAAAAAAGGAGGGCTCTGAGAAGCCCTCCTTTTCCGTGCCGGTCTTTCCGCGCCAGACAGATGGGCAATTCCCACCCTTTCCTCGCGCGACGACCAAACTCTGTTTGACGCCGCCTGTGTAATCCTCTCGCCGGCAACCTGGAGCGAAACCGGCGAGCCATAGAGCGTGCGAGAGACTATCAGCTTCGCCTTAAGCGCCAAGCCCGTAGTTAACTTAACGTTAACGCAGCAAAGGCGGCGCCGACCAAGCGCAAATGCCGCTTCGGCATGGACGCTGCAAGACCCCTCCTGCACAACAGTAAAGGGAATGTGCGTGCGCGAAAGCGGGACAGATCTGTCCCACCGGACCGTGCGCGGGGTGAGTTTAGCGTATGAAACATCCGTCGAACCGGGAATTCTTTGCGTATTGGGACGACAAGCGCGGCGATACGCGCGCCCCCGAGCGCAGCGATATCGAGCCAGGCGCCGTGCGCGAGCTGCTCGGCGACATCTTCGTGCTGTCTTACGATAGCGACGCCGGCTATCCCTTCCGCGTCGCCGGAACGCGCGTTTGCGCGCTGCTCGGCCGCGACCTCAAGGACCAGAGTTTTTCTAGTTTGTTTGCGGCGGACAGCCGCCGCGAGATCGAGGATATCATCGGCTGCGTCGCCGAAGAGATGCTGGCAGCAGTTGCCGGCATCAGCGCGATCTCGGAAAACGGCTCGCTCGCGCATCTCGAATTATTGCTGTTGCCGTTCAACACCCGCGCCCATTCGCCGGTCAGCCTGACCGGGCTCCTGGCCCCGTTTGAACGCGACCTGACCACGTTGCGCGATTTCAGGTTGACGTCGTGGCGCTATCTGCACCGGCCGGAGAAACTGGTCCCGCGGACCTTGCGCAAGCTCGCGATCGCTCGTGGCTTCATGGTCTATGAGGGCCTGCGCTAAACCAGGCATGCACTTGGCAGGCTGACGGGCGCCCGCGATGCTGCTATCATCCTAAAAAAGATCGTCGCAACGGGGAGCATCGCCATGGACGCCGTGACGCCGAAGGGTTCCGAGACCGCCGACCGCCATTCCCACGTCGTTCGCCCTGACAGCATGGCGTGGCAACAGACCCGCTTTCCCGGCTGCGAAGCCAAGACGCTATTGTTCGATCGCGCAACCGGGCTGATGACCGCGCTGATGCGGTTTGCGCCTGGCGCGGTGCTGCCCGACCACGAGCATGTCAATATCGAGCAGACCTACGTGCTGGAGGGCAGCCTGGTCGACAAGGAAGGCCCGGCGCAGGGTATCGAATGCAAGGCCGGCGAATTCATCTGGCGCGAGGCGGGTAGCCGCCATGTCGCCTGGTGTCCCGAAGGCGGCTTGATGCTGGCGATCTTCCAGGTCCCCAATAAGTTCTTTGAGGCCGACGGCCGCGTCGTCGATGCTTCCGGCGCTGACTGGGACGAGACCTGGGGGCATACCAAGGGTTGAGCTATTCCACCAATTCCGGCCACGGCACGATGGTGGACTTCACCGTCTTCATCGCCATGGCGTCCCCGACTGCCCGCGCGACACCCTCTTCCGAGAACGGATAGATCGTTTGCATTTCGAGCCAGGGATATTTGTCGCGCGTGCGATAGAGCATGTCGACGCCGAGCGGCAGATCGTTGCCGGTAAAGCCCCAGGAGCCGAGCACGTTGAGGTCTTTGGTGCAGATGCGATGCCATGAGGTCTCTATCGAGCCAGCGTCGGTGAACTGGCCCATCTCGACATAGGTGCCGCCGTCGCGCAGCATTTCAATCCCTTCGGGACCCGCGGTCGGATGGCCCGAGCAATCCATCACGAGGTCGGCGCCGAAGCCGCCGACGATGTCGCGTACTTTTTTGATGCGCTCTTCCGGCGTCTTTAAGTCCTCGATATCGACAGTCGCCTCAGCGCCGAATTTTCGCGCGAGATTTAGCCGCGGCGTCTCTGGCGCGCCGACGCAGATCACACGGCCGGCGCCCATTTCCTGCGCGGCTGCGACCGCGAGAATTCCGATCGGGCCGGAGCCCTGGATCACGACCGTATCGCCCCAGGAAAATCCGCCCGCGCGCGCGGCGCGGTTGAAGGCGCGGATGCAGGAGGTCAACGGCTCCGACAGCGCGCCAAGGCGCAAGGGCATGTCGTCGGGGAGTTTGTAGATCTTGGTGCCCGGCAGCATGTCGAGATCGACATAGACATATTCCGCCCAGCCGCCCCACAGATGCGGTGCCTTGTCGAAGCCGAGGTAGCGGCCGTAATAGACCGGCGTCAGGCACTTGTTGGCGCTTTGCGGATAATGGATGCAGTAATAGCAGCGGCCGCACGGCATCAGTGGCGGGATCATCACTTTCGATCCCACTGTAAGTGGCTTGCTCATGAAATCTTCGGTGAACTTGGAGCCGACCTCGACCAGCACGCCGCCGATCTCGTGACCGAGCGTGAACGGCCACGGCAATGGCTTCGGCCAATGTCCTTTCAGAATATGCAGATCGGTGCCGCAAACCCCGCAGGCGCCGACCTTGATCAGCGCCGCTTTGCTTGGAATCTTCGGCCACGGCACGGTGCGGATGACGGGCTGCGCGCCCGGGCCGTCATAGGTGCAAACCCTGATCTGTTCCATGAGGTTTCCTTAAGGCCCTTCGGGATTTGTTTTACTGTGGGCGGAAGCGGATTCTTAAGTGATGCAAACGCAGATGCCAACCGGTTCACTGAGGCCGTCATTGCGAGCAAAGCGAAGCAATCCATAGCGCCGCAAACGGAGAAATGGATTGCTTCGTCGCGTTGCTCCTCGCAATGACGGCGTCGAGGTTCCGGGTTCGCTTCGCGCCCCGGAATGACGGCGCTAACGAGCGGTTGACATCCCCATGCTGCCGTCGGAGCTTGCGCGATAATTTCAACGGGGAGCGAAATATTGCGCAATCGCTGGGGCATTCTTGCCGTCTTATTCGTCGTGCGCCTCACCATCGCTTTTCAATTTCAAAGTGTCGCGGCCGTGGCGCCGCTGCTTGGTCATGATTTCGGCGTCACCCTTGCCGAAATCGGAGTCTTGATCGGCCTGTATTTCACGCCGGGCGTGGCGCTGTCGTTGCCGGGTGGCGCGATCGGACGAAGGTTCGGCGACAGGGCAACCGTGCTCGCAGCGCTCGCGCTGATGCTCGCCGGCAGCCTTGCGATGGCCCTGACCGATTCCTGGAACTGGCAGATTACAGGAAGGCTCGTCGCGGGCGCCGGCGGCGTGCTGCTCAACGTCCAGCTCACCAAAATGGTCGCCGATTGGTTCGCGGGGAATGAAATCGCAACCGCGATGGCGATCTTCGTCAATTCCTGGCCGGCCGGCGTCGCGCTCTCGCTGCTAACGCTGCCCCTGATCGGCACCGCCCACGGCGTCGGTGCGGTTCACCTTGCCGTGGCTGCGCTAATGGCATTGGGGATCGTTCTTGCCGCCGGATACCGGCCGCCGTCGAGCGCCGCGACCGCTGCCACATCGTCGGTTCGCTTCGACTTCCATACGGCGATGGCGGTCGCGGTCGCCGGTCTGATCTGGGGTTTGTTCAATGTCGGCTTTGCAACGATCTTCAGTTTCGGGCCCGCGATGCTGGTCGAACGCGGCTGGTCGATCGCCCCAGCAGGATCGGTGATCAGCATCGTGCTGTGGGTTTCCCTGTTCAGCGTTCCCTTCGGCGGATTTGTCGCGGACCGGATGAAGCGGCCCCAGACCGTTCTGGTCGCGGGCTGCATGATATTCGCCGGTCTGATGCTGGTCTTCTCGCACAGTGGCGCGGTGATCGCATCCGTGGTCGCGCTTGGACTGATCAGCGGACAACCAGCCGGGCCGATGATGAGCCTTCCCGCAGGCGTGCTCGTGCCGGCGACCCGCGCGATCGGCATGGGGCTGTTTTACACGGTCTATTATGCCGCCATGATGCTGGGGCCGATCGTCGGCGGCGCCTGTGCCAAGTGGGGCGGCAGCGCCGCTGCGGCATTCGACTTCGGCGCCGTCGTGCTCGTGGCCTGCCCGCTATCGCTGTGGGTGTTTAACCGGATCGCGTCGAGCCGCGTATTGCCGGCGTGATCGCTCGCACTTCATGCAACTTGCGCTAACCCCTCATTAACCTTGCTGGCCGTAGGGTCAAACGACACCGAGAAGCCCGTTGTCGGGTGGCACAGATGGCGTTGGCGCACAAGAAATCCTCCCTTCCCGCCGCCGAAGAGCGGCGGCGTTTTCAGCGGGTCAAGGTCCACCTGCTCGGCCGATATATGCTGCCGGACCGGCGCGAATTTCCTTGCCAGATCATTAATATGTCGCCGGGTGGCCTGGCGCTGCTGGCGCCCGGAATCGGCAATGTCGGCGACCGCGTGATCGCCTATCTCGACCATATCGGCCGCGTCGAAGGCAAGATCACGCGCATCATCGACAATGGTTTTGCGATGACGGTCGGCGCTACTGCCAGAAAGCGCGACAAGCTCGCCGCCCAGCTCACCTGGCTTGCCAACCGTGACATCCTCAATCTGCCGGAAGACCGCCGCCACGACCGCATCGTGCCGCGCAACCCGATCGCCATGCTCACGCTTGAGGACGGCACCAAAATGACCTGCCGGATCATCGACATGTCGCTATCGGGCGCTGCGATCGCCGCGGAAAGCCGCCCGCCGCTGAAGTCCTTGGTCATGCTCGGCAAGGTCCAGTCCCGCGTGGTGCGAAACCTCGAGGAAGGCTTTGCGATCGAGTTCGTCCACGCGCAGCACGCCGAGACACTCGAAGACAGCGTTACCGCGCGGTAAAGCGCCACACGCTCCTATTCCGCATTTTTCCGGCCTAAGGGGTGGTATCCGCGTGACCGGATGCCGCCTTTTCGGCTTTGGCGCCCTCAGCCCCAAGGTTAATGCGCGGCGCTTTTGCTGTCGCAAGTGCCGCATCGACGGACCGCCAAACCTTAATCCGTAAAATCTTACTCAATTGCAATCATTTCAAATTTTAGTCGAATTCGATTCAAGTATAGATCGAAATAGCCGCTGGTTTTACCTGTATTCGTCTCAATTCTACTCGCTGTACTTAGCCGCGGCGCAAAGCCTTTGTGCGAAGTGTGGTCCCAACAAGAAAAACGGGGGCCACAATGTTCAAGCTCAGGGGGCAGGGAAAGGGATTGGCGGTTGCCGCCATCCTGATGGGGATGGCCGCGTCGGCGCATGCCGGCGACGAGCACGTGCTCTATGCGAGCCTCGGCGACACTACGCGTGCGCCGATCGGGTGGATCGAATTCTGTGCTGATAACGCGGGCGAATGCCGCGGCGGCACGTCACAGCCGCGCGACATCGTGATGTCGCAGACCGCCTGGCGAGATCTGGTGAAGGTCAACCGCTGGGTCAACGAAACCGTCAAGCCGATGACCGATATGGAGCATTGGGGCGTGATCGAGAAATGGTCGTTGCCGACAGACGGCTACGGCGACTGCGAGGACTACGTGCTGTTGAAGCGCAAGATGCTGATCGACGCCGGCTGGCCGCGCGAGGCGCTGCTGATCACGGTGGTGCGCGACAAGAAGGGCGAAGGCCACGCGGTGCTGACAGTGAAGACCGACAAGGGCGAGTTCATTCTCGACAACCAGAACGAAAACGTCGTGGCCTGGACCGAGACCGGATACCGCTTCGTCAAGCGTCAGTCGCAGAGCGATCCGAACGTTTGGGTCTCGCTCGGCGACGGCCGCCCGGCGGTATCAACCGCCAGTGCCAAGGAGCACTAACAGGGCCATCGACACGTAAGCAAAACAGGAGTTACGCGACCCGGTCACATCCCCACCCCTCCCCGTCCCAGACCGGATCGCGCGCGGCCAGCCCTCCCCCAAGGGCTGGCCGCAACTTTTTGAGGCCGGCCGGCCTCGCTTTTGTCGGATTTGTTGCTAAAAGCTTGCTTTTTCGCGTGAGGAAAGTGACTCGCGCACAGGTCGCGTGCGCGTCGCTTCGAGTTTTTGAAACGAACTCCACCGCCGGGCGGTATGCCTTCCGCAACCAACTTTCCTTTGGATTTTGCAATCTCATGATTCCCGTCCTCTCCCGCGAGATCACCACCAACACCAGCACACGCATCGGCAGACAACCGGTCGCGCTTGCCGCCGCGATCCTCCTTATCCTCGTTGTGGGCGCGGCCTCGATCGCGCTCTGGCGCGCCTATACCGGCACCTCACCGGAACTGGATCGCATCGCGGCCGTCCGCCTATTGCAGGCCCGCACCGCGCAGGTGTCGGAGCAGATTGTCGAGAAGACCAAGGGCCTGGAAGCGAGCCAGGAGGAATCGATCGACCAGTTGCAAGTGCTCCAGGATCAATTGCAAACGGTCAAGCGCGCCCTCGCGGCCCAACAGGCCGACACCAAGCAATTGTCCGGACAGGTCTCCGGCCTCACCGAGGCGGTCGAAGGTCTGCGGCAGTCGTTTGCCAGCGCCCATGCCAATGAATCCGCTCCCGCGCCGTCCACGCGCAACAGGTCGATTCGGACCAGGGCACACGCGGCGATCAAGGTCCGGCATCGCAAGCTCGCGAAATCGCGAAGCTGACGGTCAAGGCAGCCGCGCGATGGAACCGGACAGCATGTGACCGGGTTGAATCGCTTTGAGAGGTGTTGTCCATGAACAACGATCTCAACTGGAGCAACCGCCGGCATACCCACATGACTTTGGCGATCTTCGCCATTATCGGCGCCGCCGCGATCGTCGCGGTGTTGATTGCGACAATCCACCATGTCGATACCGGGCAGACCGGCCGCGACCTGCCACCGGGAACGATCGGGCTCGCCCACCCGCATCCTCCGCTTGATCGGGGTCCGGGAGAGCCGGTCAACAAATAGCTGGCGCGGTTGCTTTCCAGCAAATCGCTACACTTTGGCGAACTTCACGCCGTTATCGCGAACCGCGCCGTCAAGAAACCTCTCCAGCGCCTTGATGCATTGATCGTCGCGATAAATGCGATGCTTGTTGTTCGCGATCCGAGCAGATAACTCGGCTCGCTTGGCCGCGTCACGGCCGAGAAGTCCGGCCATGGAAACATATTCATCAACCGTCCGCGCCATCGTGTCGCGGACCTCCATCATTTCCAGGATGGCGGCGCCATGGCGGCCGCGCATCATCTCGCCCGCGATGGTCACGATCGGCAGGTTGTGAACCAGGCCTTCCAGGATCGAATTGCATCCCGACCATCCGATGCTGTCCAGCACGACGTCACATTGACCGATCGCAGCGGCGAAGCGATCCGGCACCAGTCGGGGCAGGAACACGCAGTGATCCCTGGTGTCGAGACCGGCCGCGCAGAAGGCGCGCTCGAGCCGGGCCTTGAATGTCTCCGTGGCGCTGCTGCCGCCGACAAACTCGATGAACGTAAATTGGCAATCCGGTACTTCTTTAGCGATGCGTGGGAAGACTTCGTCGAATTGCGGTAGATATTTCGGCAGCGATTGACAGCACCAGTAGACGACGGCATCCGCGCGCAGCGAGAGTTCCTTCCGGCTCAGTGGCGCAGGCACAGCGTCCGGCGCCTCGTAATAGATGGAGAGGTTCGGCAGCCGAATAAGCCGCTCGGAATAGTGGGCCTGGCCATCCGCGGGCTCCATCAACTCGCTGCTAATGAAGTAATCGATGGTCGGAAATCCTGATGTGACGGGATGTCCCCACGAGGCGCATTGCACAGCCGCGAGCCGTTGCGCCGCCAGTTGCGCCGAAACCTTGTCCATTCCGACCTCGGGAAAAATCAGAACGTGAGGCGCGTCGCTCAAGATCGTCCGCCGCCACGCGTCAAGCGACAGCGGGCCCTGCACAAAACGATCGCACAAGGATTCGGCCGCGGCGGTCTCCTGATCCCGTCCCTCACCGGTGTAATAGCCGGTCACATGAAATCGACCACGGTCGAGCTTCGTGAGCCACCCTTTGATCGGAATTTTCCAATTCGAGTGCTGCCGGAAAAATCCGCTGACGATACCTAGCCTGACCGGCTCACCTGGCGCCGGAGGGTTTGGAAAATCCGGCGTCTCATATCTGGCAGCCATGATCTTGCAGACCAGCGCACCGTAGGCGGTTTGAAGTGCGCAATCGTTGCTACCCTGGTACGGCAGATAAAAAGGCTGATGCGACCCGATCGCGTCCGCAAGCGCCGCCGGTACGCCGGCGCTATCGACATCGGCGCCTAGTTCGGCCAGCCGCCGCCCATAGGCATCCCGGCGTTCGGCAATCTCGGAAATATCTCCGTAGACGGCAGGAAGCTCCGCCATGCACAGTGCGAGTTCGGCTTCCAGAAAATCCGGCTTGAGCGCTAACGCCCGCGCGAAATAGGTTCGCGCTTCCGCAATCCTGGTCTCGCCGCGAAGCGCCACGCCGCAATTATAATGTGCCATGAAAGCGTTCGGATCGAGCGCTATCGCGCGCCGATATTCGGCAATGGCGTCCTCGCGCCGACCGAGCGCGCGGAGGACGTTGCCAAAATTATTCCGCGCGCCGGCGCTGTCCGGGCGGAGCGCCACGGCGCGTTCGGCATGCGCCAGCGCTTCAGGCAACCGGCCGACGTTTTGCAGCAGCGCGGCCAGATGGGCATGAGCATCCGCGAAATCCGGACGTAGCGAGGCCGCGATCCGATAGTGCTTCTCGGCGTCGTGGTGCCGGCCGGCGAGTTCGAGCGCCGCGGCCAGGTTAAAATGCGCAACCGGAGAATCCGCGGCACTCTTGGCGACCTGCTCGAACTGCACCAGCGCTTCGTCAAGGCGGCCAAGTGACCGCAGCCCGCGTCCGAGATTGCTGCGCGCCTCGTCATATCCGGGCTTGAGCGCCACGGCTTTTTCAAAACAGGCTAACGCTTCGGCGATTAATCCGTTGGCGGCGAGGATTACGCCGCGGTCGTTGTGCACTTCGGCGAAATTCGGATCAAGAACCACGGCCCGGCCGACCAACGCCGCGGCGTCGGGGCGCCCCAACTGGTGAGCGACCACGCCCAGCAAGTGGAAGGCCCGCGCATTTTTCGGGTCGGCATCGCATGCGAGGCGGTAGAGCCGCTCCGCCTCGCTCAGGCGACCAGCGCGATGCTGGGCCATCGCGGCTGCAAGCGTCTGTTCCGAACGGCCCCCAGCACCCATGACGATATCTCTGACGACTCGAAAGCGAGTGCGGGTTGCTTACTCGCAGGACCGATAGCGACCAAGACCCAGATCAACCTCGCAGGGATTGCCATAGACCCAGACCGGTTGATCGCAGGGCAGCGCTCGCGTCGCGCGATACGGTGTGTTGCACGCAATATTCGAGGCGGGATGCAGCACGAGCGTTGGGCCGCCATATGGCGCCCGCGTCACGATCGGGGGCTGAGCCCGGACAATGGAGGCGCCGTGGTGATTCCTTCGTGCCTTATATCCGTCGGCAAATCCGTTGCTGGTGCCGAGCACGAGAACGGCCGCGAGCGTGACGATAGTTCGCATCATGATCCCTGTCCTTGTCAACTAGGCGCTCTCGATTGAGAATGACTCTGGTGGCTTTCCCGAAAGCCAAGTTTGCCACATCCGCGCGTAGGCCGCTTCAATATTTCTCGTGTATCTCGGCAGATTGAACAGCGCACTGGTGCCGCGGTTCTTCTCAAGCCTCTGCCGCAGCGCGGTCAGGCGTTGCGGATCGCCTGTCAGATTGAGGGCCGTCCGTTCATATTCGTCGAGCGATTCGGTGATCAATTCGGGCAGGCCGATCGCCCTCAAGAGGCTGCCGGCGACGCGGCCCGCGAATGTATCTCCGTTGCATGTCAGGACCGGCAGTCCCGCCCACAACGCGTCGCTTGCAGTGGTGTGCGCATTGCAGGGCACGGTATCAAGAAATAGATCGGCCTGCCGGTGACGCGCAAGATGTTCGGCGAGCGGCATTACCGGCGCGAAGATCAACCGTTCCGCGTCTACGCCACGCCTGGCTGCTTCCGAACGAAGATTGCTTTCGACCAGCTCGTTGGTCTTGAGCAGCCACACCACGCTGCCGGGCGTCGCGGCAAGCAGGCGCATCCACACATCGAAAACGGCCGGCGATATCTTGTAACTGTTGTTGAAGCTGCAAAGCACCAGGGCGTCAGCCGGCAATCCGAAATCGGCTCGCGAGCCGGGCGTGCTTGCGATCTCGCGCGTACTGTCGTTGACCTGATAACAGTCGGGCAGATGAACAAGCCGTTCCGAAAAGAAGTCCCGCTCGCTTGTCGGCACCACGAAGCGGTCGACGATGATGTAATCGATGAAGTCTGCTCCCATCGTGGCCGGATATCCGAGATAACTCACCTGCACTGGCGCCGGGCGATGGGCCGATATGGCCGGACGCGCCTGATGGGTATAGCCCTTGAGATCGATCAGGATGTCTACCTTGTCGGCGTGGATTAATCGCGCCGCCTCGCGGTGGGACATGGCGCGGATGTCGACGAAACGGTCAAAGGCGCGCGCAAGCCGCGCGCGCATCGGGCTGCTGTCAACGGGCCCATAGGAATATCCGACGACCTCGAAGCGCCCGCGATCATGGCGCTCGAGCAATTCGGCCATCAACTGCGCCGTCGCGTGTTGGTGAAAGTCCGCGGACAAATAGCCGAGCCGGATGCGTCCGCCCCGCGCAGCGCGCCGATGGTCGAACTGCGCATCTCTCGGCGGTATGCGCGGCCTGACCCACTGCTCGGCGCAGCGCAACTGATCCGCCGCCGAGGCCGGCGTCGACAACAGATAAAACGGCGGAACGCGAACCCCTCGTCGAACGAGGTCAATTAGCCTCTGTTGGTCGGCCTTGTAATCGTCCCACGCGCACGCCTGCGCGCGATGATAGGTAAGCTGGCTGAAGGCGTCGGCATAATCGGGCCGAAGGCGCAATGCATTGGCGTAAGCGGCGATCGCCTGCCTCAAATCGCCGAGCTCACGCCAGGCATTTCCCAGATTGCAGAAGGCTTCGGGGAATTCCGGCCGCTGCGCCAGCGCCTGCTCGAACGCCGCCCGGGCTTCGAGGGCACGTCCTTGCGCCAGCAACGCCGTGCCCATGTTGTTGTGCGCATCGGCGTAAGCCGGCATTCGCTGAATTAGTCGACGGTAGAGATCAATCGCTTCACCGGCGCGCCCGAGTTCCTGTAGCACGATGCCGGCATTGTTCAGTGCTTCCGTGTTGTCGCCTTGGAGCTCGATGGCCCGGCCATAGGCCGCCAGCGCTTCTTCGAGTCTCGCTTGCTGCTGCAACACCGTTCCCAGATTGTTGTGAACAAAGGCAATAGCAGGGTTGAGCGAAATAACACGGCGGTACGCCGCCTCCGCCGCGCTCAAGTCCTGCTGCCGGTGCAGCACCGCGCCGAGATTGAAGACGGCCTCGGTGTAGGCCGGCCGTAGCGCGGCGGCCTGCCGATACGCCGAGGCCGCCTCCTCGAGCCTGCCTTGCATCTGCAGCAGCACACCGAGATTGTTGTGGGCTTCAGGATAATCGTGCCTCGCGGCCATCGCGGAGCGATAGGCAGCCATTGCGCCATCAACGTCGCCTTGCTGCTTCAAGGCATTGCCGAGCGCCAAAAAAGCTTCGGCGTAGTTCGGATTGAGCTTGATCGCCTGCCGGTGCGCGGCAATCGCATCCGCGAGCCTGCCCTGCTCCTGCAACACCGATCCAAGATTGTTGTAGGCTGTCGGATCGGTCGGCTTCAGCCTGATCCCCTGGCGAAGCAGCCGCTCCGCCGTTGCAAGATCGCCTTGCTGCGCCGCAATGATCGCCAGATTGCCATAGGCAGCCGCGTTGGCGGGATCGACGTTGAGGAGCGAAGCATAAAGCCGCTTCGCATCGACGATCAAACCCCGCCGTTGCGCTGCGAGCGCATCGTTCAACAGCTGCTCCGGCGTTGGATGTCCCACGGCGTCGTTCGCCTCAAACCCGCGGGCAATCAATCCGGCTGCCGATAGTTAGTGTACTGGATATCGAAACTCGTTGCCCCGTACAGCTTCACATAGATGATTGGACCGTCAAGCTTCACTTCGTCAATCGAGCGTGCCCCCTTGAACAAGGTTCCCTCATTCTCGTGGCCGGCCGGATAGATGACGGCCTGACCGGTCGGCGGCGTCAGCGTAACAATCATGGTCACCGCTCTCGCCGATTCAGGAATGTACTTCGAGACATCGACCTTGATCGGGGCCGGATCGACTGGCGCCTCGGGCGGGGCTTCGGCCTGCGCAAGTTGAACAAAAGCCGGCGGCGGTTGCATATCCATGGTCTGGCTCCTTGTAGCTACTTTCAAGTCTACCAAATTCCACGCAAGCGCGGCGCCAGTAAGATCAATCTTTCAGGTTTGAAACGAGAAAGGGGGGACTGATCAGTCCCCCCTTCATTGCATGGTTCGCTGGCGCTCAGAAGTTGAACGTCATGCCCGTGGTGGCGGCCTTGATGGTCGCGCCGCCGATCGTGTCGTTGGCAGCATCGCGAGAGCAGACCTGGTAGCCATGGCCGCTCGCCCCCAGGCAGTAGTGGGCGCCCTTACCGTTGACGAGCTCTGATGCAACGAAGTACCAACTAGCCCAATTGTTGAAATAGTAACGGGCGCCGATCGCATACTGGCTGGCATCGTCACTGAACAGGTTCGCTTGATAGACCGGAAGGCTTGGATCGTTGCCGTTCAACGTCGCCGGGTTGCCCGGACTCTTGAAGGCGTGCGCGTAAGACCCGCTGATGGCCCACTTGCCGATCGTCTGCGTAGCGCTGGCGAAGACGGCGTCGCGTGAGCGCTCGTTGAATATTTGTTCGCTCGCGGGTACTTCTCGTCGTATCCACTCGTAATAAGCATTTAGCTGGAGATAGCCGCCGCCGATCTTTGCGGCCCATTCGTTCTGAACGCCGGTCATTACGATAGAACCATCCGGCAGGACGACCGGTCCTGCAGCAAAAGTAGTCGCACCGACCTCAGTATTGTCGTCGCCACGACGATTGACCTGCTCGTGGAGCTCGTAGGCGGCGATCGCGGTGAACGGACCGTTTTTATAGGTGAGAGCCGCGCTGTACGCGTTGCCGTACGAGCCATCGGTGCAATTTTGCCCACCGATATTGCCTGTGCCGGCACCGCCTGTACCTGGGAAGTTGCTGCCGCTGCCACGCGCCGACGTGCCAGGGCACTGAAACACGTCGCCATAGGAGAAATCGCTGTTGTCCCTGGCGTAGTTCTGGCCCGGCGAGAATAATGCGCTGAACTGGAAGCCCTGGAAGATCGGCGACTCATACCAAACCGCGTGAGGCATACGCCAGTCGAACTCGGCGCGATTGTCTCCACCCGTGTTACCCATGATCGAATTATAGTCGCCAAGCGTTCGCGTGAACGGATCCATCGCGCTTGTGCTCTTCTTGTAAGGCGTATCGCTCTTGCCGGCCTTGATGGAGCCCCATGGGCTCTCCACGCCCAAGAAGCTGTCGCGCGTGCCAAATGCCGCGCGCTCCGTCGGGAAGGACGCGATGTCGACCTGAGATTCCAACTGCGCGACGACCGCCATGCCGTCCCAGCCATAGGGCGCGAGGTTATGCCTGACGCGAACTCCGAAACTCGAAATATTGCTCGCTACTCCGAGTTTCGTTCCCTGGTCGAAGACGGACGGATTGAAGATGTCGCCGGAGACATCGATCGATCCGTAGAGCGTAACGACAGTGTTATCGATCAGCGGTCCCAACGGACCCGCCTTCACCGGCATGCCGCCGATGGTCGGACCGGGCGGCGGAGTGGGCGATGTCGCCACCGCACCGTGCAGAACCGGATTGCCCTTGAATTTGCTTGGATCGGTGACCGCCGGTGTAGCTGCTGGCGCAGCCGCTACCGGCTTTGCCGAGGACAGGCTACGTACTTTCGCTCGCAGCTCGGCGTTCTCTTTCTCGATCTTGTCGAGGCGCGCCATCACGTCATCGAGTGTTGCCGATCGCGCCGCGCCGCTGAACGAGAACAGGCAGAGAGCAGCACAGGCCGTTCCCGAAAGAAGTCTATTCCTCATCGTGTTTCCCCACGTTCGCACCCGATTCAACTTCCGATCGTGGGGAGGGTAAGGTATACCAAATGCCATATGGAAGGCTCGGAGACGTAGTTCATGAAATTTTCGTGAGCTGTCGCAAAAATGGTACATTGATACTGCTGCGGTGCAGCAATTTGTCGCAGCCTGTCCCAAATCAATACATCCTTTGATTGTGCCCTCACTTCTCCGTGAATTCATTGGCATACAAGGAATAAAATGCGGAGAAACGCGCGATGCCTTGGCCACAGCCCACAACCTGTAATAGCTGACCCGAGACGGCGGCCTTTCGCTATTGCGAAGAAGTCCGGTCAATCGGCCCACGGCGCCTCGCCGCTCCGGATGCGCTCTGAAATCTCGGCCTGGAACGCCGGCGGCCCGAAGGCAAACCAGTCCTCGCCGATCTGGTAGACCAGGAGCCGCTTCTTTTCCGAAGCGAACTTCTTCAGCCAATCCAGCGCCTTTTGCTTGGGCCTCGTCCCGGCAGCGACGGCCACGTCGACCGGCAGGCCGTGCCAGGTGAAATTGGCCGCCAGCAGGATCATGTCGGATTTGTCGGGACGCATCCATTCCGGCAGCGGACTCGAGGCAATCAGCCATCCGCAGATGAATTCGCGGCATGGCTCTCGTGGGCGCTCGCTGTAGATCGAGCATCGGTGGGCGACGCTGAACGGACACGGCTTGCCCGGCCGGATCCGATGTCCGCGCACTTCGATTTGCAGCCAGCCGTCGCAGCAGGCCGTACAGCTTCCGCAGCTTCTGTTGTGTTGCTGGTCCAATCGGCCGCCATCGAAAAGTTAAGGCAGGACAAACCGCCGATTCGGTTTATCCCCTCCCGAACGGCATCAGGCAACTTTTTTAGAGAATGTGAACTGGCTCACATTTGTCCGCGAGTATCCGGGGCAAGGTATAGTCCACCGGAAGGCGCAAGCCGATTTTAATTTCCGGGGCTGGCAAGGTCGTTGACGGCATACTGCGTCGACGGCCTTGTTTTTTATTCCCCCCTGCGTACGACGTGCTGAGCTGATCGATCGCCCCATGGGCGCGGGATTTCGTCCCGCGCCCGTATCCCGTTTCGGAGAACTAGCCGCAGACCTGCACCGGACGCAGACGCCAGCCGTAGGGCGTCCGCACGCGCTGCCGCACGATGTAGCAGCCGTTGTCGTAGCCATAGTACGGATCGTCGTAATAATAGTCATCGTAGTAGCCGTAAGATCCGCCGCCGACAAAGAAGAACGGCCGTCGGTGGAATCCGTGATGGAATCCGCGGTCGAATCCACCATGGAAGCGGCTTGACGTGAAGCCTGCGCCGGGCCCGATCGCGGCGGCACGGAATGCAGGGCCCGCTCCGCCCGGATGGAAAGCGGGACTACTCCCGACGGTGGCAGCGCCGAATGCGCCACGTGCGCTCCCAACTCCGCCGCCGACAGCGGCCGAGTGGAACGCGCCACCGCCACCGAAGCTCCTAGCACCGCCAAAACCACCACCGCCGAAGCCTCCGGCATGACCTCCGCCGCCACCGAAGCCGCCGCCGCCGTGGCTACCACCACCGCCACCGAAGCTGCCGCCGCCGCCTCGCGCTGCGGCGACGTCGGGCGCAGCTATCGAAACGGCTGCCATCGCCAACAGGGCGATCATCGTTTTGCGCAACATGACTAACTCTCCTCTATTCCAAATCGCTCCCGGACATAGTGACGTTTTCGGAGCGACACCGTTGCAAAGTCTAGGACTGGATTTCGGTATAGAGAGAAGTATTTCACTCAATTCTCCGCGACCCCATCGTTACAGCCGCGGCACTTCTTGCGATCGCCGGCGATACCTTCCGCCGCGATCGCGTCACAGCTAGTTTTACGCGCCTGTCAGGTTGGTGTAAGCAACGGCGTACCCTGGCCAACGAACCGCCATTGAAACCGATATCATTCGGGAAGGCAGGCCCCACGTTGCGCAAATTGATCGCCTTCGATGACGATACCTTCGACAAGCTCAAGCAACTGGGCCGCGACAGGATGGCGACCATCCAGGAATTGGCGGATGAAGCATTCGCCGATCTCCTGAAGAAGCACGGCATCCCGATCGACCTCAAGGACGCGCTTCGCAAGAGCGCCGCGTCCGGCGAGCCGCCGACGCAAAAGGACGCGCGGAAAAAAAAGTCGCGGAAATCGCGCTGAAGGCGCAATCAGCCGATCTTCTTCAGCCCTTTTTTGTATCGCGGCCCGTTCAATCGATAGAACCCGGCGGCGCTTCCCATCTTCTCGACTTGCGCGGGATCCATGGTGCGAATGACACGCGCGGGCGCGCCGATGATCAGCGAGTATTCGGGAAACTGTTTTCCCTCCGTGATGACGGCCCCTGCCCCGACGATGCTGCCGCGGCCAATCCGGGCGCCGTTCATGACGATCGACCCCATCCCGACCAGCGCGCCGTCCTCGAGCGTGCAGCCGTGCAGGATCACGTTGTGGCCAACAGTGCAATCCTTTCCGATCGTCAGCGGGAAGCCCAGGTCGGTATGGCAGGTCGAATTGTCCTGAATGTTCGAGCCTTCGCCGATCTCGATCCACTCATTGTCGCCGCGCAGCACCGCGCCGAACCAGACGCTGGCCGAGTTCTTCAAGCGCACCTTGCCGATCACGGTCGCGGTATCTGCGATGAAATAGTTGCCGTCTGCGGGGAGTTCGGGCGCCTGTCCGTCCAATTCGTAGATCGCCATTTTTGTCTCCGTTCAAGGAAACCTTGGCATAGTGCCTAAAGCGCTTTCAAGTGAAAGCCTGCGCCGCCTTGATAGCGGGATGGGTAGCGGTTGGCGTCAAGAGAACGCGCAAAGAACGAAGCGTGTTCCTCAGGCCAAGAGCCCCGCCGCGCGCAGCGTCATCAAAAAGAACGTGCCGGACATCATGCTCCAGAAGCCGGCGATCACGGTTGCCATCATCACGAATTCGGCGCGGCGGCGTTCGACCTGCGCGCCGCGCAGCGTGTTGCGCATGATGATGAAGGGTGCCGCGAACACCAGGAACGGCACGGCCGCGAAAGACTTGGGCACCACACCTTGCTGCAGCAGTCCAAAACCTGCCGGACGCTGCGCCAAGGCCTGGTAGCCGCTTGTCAGCGCGCCGGCTAGCGCAAATCCGATGCAGAGGGCGAACAGGGAATTTAACGCATCGGGCGACATCGGAAAGCTTTCCGTTGCTCAAGGGGGGCCTTCCCTTCGCAAAATCCCGCTCGCGCCGCCACATCATCCTTAAAGAAAGGTTAATGGCGCGGAGCGGACTTACGCGCGGGGCATGGGAAACCCCTGCGGAAAGCAGGCGCTGCATGGCATATTCGCTGACGTGATTCGATGGACGCCCCCTCATGATGCTTCGTTCATAACCGTGTTTTCGCTCTCCCGGTCGATCGCGCGCGATTGGCACAGCCGCAGCCACATCATCCCGATCACGGTGGCGAGCGCGGTTACTGCCGGCGCGATAGCGCTCGTCGTCTATCTGCTGTGGCCGACTTGGGGAACGGAAAGCTCAAACACCCCGCAACGGCTGCCGGTGAGCGTCGGAGGCACGCTCTTCAATGTGCCGACGGCCGCGGTCCGCATGAAGATCCAGCGCCACTCCGGGCCGCAGGAACGCATCGATCTTGCCTTCGCCTTCCCTTCGCTCGCGCCGCCGGATTCAGCGAGGCACGTCAGCGCCGATGTGGTGGAAGAAGCGCTGCAGCCGATCGACCGCATCTTCCTGTCGATCGCGGCGCATCACGATACGCTCGCGCCGGACATGCGCGTGCGCACGATTTATCCGCGCTATCTCGATCAGGCTTCGACGCCAGGCCAGGACGGGCTGACGATGCGAGCGTTTCGCGACAACACGCCCTATGGCAACGAGGATCTGTTCTTCTCCAACACGCCAAGCCTCGCCGCGCGCTGCAGCCGCGACGCCGCCACGCCGGGGATGTGCCTCTCCGAGCGCCGCATCGACGGCGCCGACCTGACGTTTCGATTTCCCCGGAGCTGGCTTTCGCAGTGGCGCGAGGTTTCCAATGCGATGGACCGACTGACGCTGCAGCTGCACGGATCGAAATAAGCCCATAAAGCGTGATGACTTTTCTTCGAATCGTCATCCCGCTCCATGCTTTTGTCTGAGCATGATCTTTTTCGGAAAACCGGTCCCCACTTTTCCGGATCATGCTTTGGCGCGTCAGAACAAAATGAAGCGCTATTCGACCAGATCGTCTTCCAGGATCGCCATCTGGAACTGGAACGAACGGTCGTCGTCTTCATCGTCGACGAACAAAACGCCAATGAATTCCTCACCGATATAGACCTCGGCCGAATCGTCTTTTTTCGGGCGCGGCACCACGCGGATCTTGGGATTGCCGAACAGGCGCTTGAGATAGGCGTCGAGTTTCCTGACTTCCTGAACGTCCACGGCAATCTCCAATGGGATTTAAGGTTTCCGGGGGGTTTTAGGACGAGACGGCGCAGATCGCCAGCGCCTTTTCAGGCTTCAGCTTAAGCGTCAGAAAATGTGGAAAATCAAAGGCCGATCGCGTTGATCATCTGATCCATGGTGCGCGATGGTTCGGCACAGCCGGCCTCGCCGACGATCTTGGCCGGAACCCCCGCTACCGTGACGTTATGCGGCACGGGCTTCACCACGACGGAGCCGGCTGCGATGCGGGCGCAATGGCCGACCTCGATATTACCGAGGATCTTGGCTCCGGCACCGATCATGACGCCGTGGCGGATCTTGGGATGGCGGTCCTCATTCTCCTTGCCGGTGCCGCCGAGGGTGACGCCGTGCAGGATCGAGACGTCGTCATCGATCACCGCGGTCTCGCCGCATACGAAGCCGGTGGCGTGGTCGAGGAAAATGCCGCGGCCGATCCGGGCCGCCGGATTGATATCGGTCTGGAACACCGCCGATGAGCGGCTCTGCAGGTAATAGGCGAAATCCTTGCGGCCCTTCTGGTAGAGCCAGTGCGCCAGGCGGTGGGTCTGGAGGGCGTGAAAGCCCTTGAAGTAAAGCAGGGGATCAATGAAGCGCGAAGTGGCGGGATCGCGGTCGTAGACCGCGACCAGGTCGGCGCGGAAGGCATTGCCGAGATCCGGATCGTCGCGCAGCGCCTCGTCATAGGTCTGGCGGATCAAATCGCCCGACAGCGCCGCGTGATCGAGACGATCGGCCAGGCGATGGATCACCGAGTCCTCGAGCCGATCGTGATGCAGCACCGTCGAATAGATGAAGGTGGCAAGCTCCGGCTCGCGGCGTACGATGTCTTCGGCCTCAACGCGCACGCGATCCCAGATCGGATCGAGCGCCGCCAGTTTTCCGCCCTGCTTTCCACCCTGCGGATTGATTTGGTGCATCGCCATGGGGCCGCTCCGAGAGATTTTGGCCGGGCGTTATAGCACGGCGATGAGACAGAGTCCTAACAGCCCCCAGCAAGGCTGAACGCTGTTCGAACCTTAAACGTTGGCTGCAATCGCAGGAAATCAAGGGGTTCGCTCACACCCATGAGCAGATTTCGTGGCGCGCCTGAGAGAATATCATTCTCCGACAATTGGCGGATTTCGGGCAGCCCACCATAGCCGGCATGGGGGCGATCCCTCAGCTCCGCCGTGACAGAAAATCCAGCACGGCTGTCTTGTAGACCTTGTCGCCGACCGCGCGCATGTGGTCGCGGTTGGGAATGTCTAGCACTTCCGAACCCGGAATGATTTTTCCGAGCGCCGCCGCCGAGCCCGCGATCTCGTCCGCGGTGCCGACCGCAATCAGCACCGGCACTGAGATGGCGGCGGCTTGCTGCTTCGTCATCAAGCCGCGCGAGCCACGCAGGCAGGCCGCGAGTGCCAGCCGGTCGGAGCGGGTCTGGTCCGCAAACGCGCGAAACGTCCGGCCCACCGGATCAGTCACGTCCTCGAGCGACGGCGCTTCCAGTGCTGCGGCGACATTCTCGCCAGGGCCGCCGCCGTCGATCAAGCCGATGCCGATCCCGCCAAGGATGGCCGAACGCAGCCGTTGCGGCGCCTTCAAGCCGAGCCACGCGGTCATCCGCGATCCCAGCGAATAGCCCATGATATCGGCCATGCCGATCTCGAGGTGGTCCATCAGCGCAGTGACATCACCGGCCATGATCGGAATGGAATACTGCGCGGCATCGTAGAGCTTTGCGGAATCGCCATGGCCGCGATTGTCGAGTGCGATGACGCGGCGGCCGTTTTTTCTCAACTCCGAGACCCAGGTCGGGTACACCCAGTTCACATTCTTCGTGGATGCAAAGCCGTGCACGAGCACGATCGGTTCGCCCTCGCCCTCATCGAGATAGGCAATTTCAACAGCGCCGTTTTTGAAGCTCGGCATCGGATATTTCCGTGTTTTGAGGAGGGGTGGCGAAACTTAGCCGCGGGTAGCGGCGATCGCCGGTAAGGCGGCCGCCTTGCGCAAACGCCGCGCCTTCCTGCGATCGAGCCACGACTGGGTCAGGCGTTCGGTGGTGGCCTTGATCGAGGACAGGAAGCCGAACAGCGCCATCAGCGCGCCGAACAGCCATAACGTCAGATTGAAGGCGCCGGCTGCCAGCAATAGCGCGCCGCGGCCGAGTATTTTCAGGATCGCGCGGGTTTGGCCTCCCTTTCCTTTCGCAAGCCGCGCGGCGCGGGCGACGTCCTTCGGATTTTCCGCGATTTTCAAGGTATCCTGCGCGGCTCGAATGCCTGCCCTCTCGCCTATTCGTCCGACATCCTTGGCAAGCCGGACAAGTCCGCCGGCCTTCTCCGCCCGGAAGGCGGCGGTGATCGCGCTGATGCTCGCGCCCGGCCGCATCACGGAGGCAGAGCCGACGGCATTCTCCAGCACCGGAATGTCGACCACCTGGCGCACTGAGCGACCCGTCCATTCAGCGAGCCCCTCACCGAGTCGCCCGACCTTGCGTGCATCCTTGACCAGCGTGAGGCCGGCGCGCACCGGCGCCATGCCGCCGACGGTGATATAGGTCGCCGCGGTGACCGCAAGGCCCGCGGTTGCAAGACCCAGGATCAGGCGGTCGGTGTCCTCGCCCATCGTCAGGTGCTTGCCCTCACGAACCACGTCGCGGATGTCGCCGAACACAAAGAGATCGCCGGCAACCGTACCCGAAAGACTCGCGACGTCGTCGGCGTTGCCCGTCACGAGCCCGGTGGCGAAGCGTCTGGCGAAATGCGACGGGGAATTTTCTGCCACGACCGCATCAGCGACGCGTCGTGACAATTCATCGTCGAGGGTGATATTCCTGTCGCGCGCGAGTTCGACAAAGCTATTGGCAAGTTCGGCATCGCCACAGGCGAGCGCGGCCTCGATGTTTTGTGCCACTACGGCCGGGTTTTCTCGTAGAGCAGAATCGATCTGGAGATCAGAGAGCTCGGCGGGATCGTCCTGCGTCGAGAGTAAAGCGCCGGCCTCGCGGGCATGCGGCCACAGCGCCGCGAGCACGGCAGCGCTAACCGCCAAGCCACCCAGAGCCGAACCGAGCCGCCGCCATTTCATCCCGAAAACCGGATATTTCCGTCACCCCGAAGCGAAGATAGTGTGCCGTTTTTGCGACACAACAGCCCCGACGAAAGAAGGGCTTCTCTGGGACGACAAGATTGTGTCGAATTTGCATGAGCAAATGAGCGTGGGGCGGTGCGAACCCTAGGATTCGCTGAACTAGCCATCAGCTGCACCCGCCAGTATGGTGCGCGGCATTTCAAATTGCCGCGTGAGTTTGCGTGTGAGTTTGATTGCGTCCGCCGCCATCGCCACTCCAGGTGAATACGATGTCCGATAATGTTGTCCCGCACTTCCATAACGATGCCGGAGTTCCGGTCATCGAGATCGGTTCGCAGGAATTCATGTGCGTGGGCGCCAACCCGCCGTTCGATCATCCGCATGTTTTTCTCGATCTCGGCAACGACAACGAGATCATTTGCCCCTATTGCTCGACGTTGTACCGTTTTGCGCCCGATCTCGGCGCCGGTGAAGCCCGCCCGCCGGAATGCGTGCTGAAGGACAAGGTCGCCTGATCGCCAAGGTGGCGACCTCGCGCACTATCTTTGTCGCGGGTGCCGGGATCGGAGGATTGGCGGCTTCGCTGTCGCTCGCGGCCAAGGGTTTTCGCGTTGTCGTTCTGGAAAAAGCGGAGAGGCTGGAGGAAGCCGGCGCCGGCCTGCAGCTCTCGCCCAACGCCAGCCGGATCCTGGTCGAGCTCGGTCTGCAGGAGCGTCTTGGCACGCGCGCGGTGACGCCCGACGCCATCTGCATCATGAGCGCGCGTGCCGGCGGCGAGATTGCCCGACTGCCGCTCGGCCAGGCCGCGACCTTTCGTTCCGGCGCGCCCTATTGGGTAGTGCACCGCGCCGATCTGCAGTCCGCGTTGCAGGCCGAGGTCAACGACCATCCCGATATCGATTTGCGGCTCGGCTGCCAGTTCGAGGATGTCGTGCCGCATGCCAAGGGCCTGACCGTGGTCCAGCGCAGCGGCACGGCGCGCCGGCAGGAGCTGGCGGTGGCGCTGATCGGCGCCGACGGCATCTGGTCCAGCGTCCGTCATCATCTCTTCCCCGAGATTCAGCCGCAATTCTCCGGGCTGATCGCCTGGCGCGGAACGCTCGATGCCACCCAATTGCCGCGCGAGTATACGTCGCGCCGGGTGCAGCTCTGGATGGGGCCGGACGCGCATCTTGTCGCCTACCCGATCGCGGGCGCGCGGCAGATCAACGTGGTCGCGGTGCTGCCGGGAACATGGAATAGGCCCGGCTGGAGCGCACCGGGCGATCCGTTCGAGGTCAAGAATGCGTTGGTGCAGGCAAAATGGCCGGGCCCGGCGCGGATGATGGTCGGCACCGTCGACAACTGGCGCAAATGGGCGCTGTTCACGGTCGCCGATAGTGGCCAATGGTCGAGCGGGAGCATCGCGCTGCTCGGCGACGCCGCGCACGCGATGCTGCCGTTTGTCGCGCAGGGCGCGGGCATGGCGATCGAGGATGGGGCTGTGCTGGCAAAATGCCTTGCGGAAGCTGGCGGCGAAGCCGCAACCGACATAGCGGCCGCGCTGAAGCGTTACGGGCGGCTGCGCCGATCGCGGGTGGCACGGGTGCAGCGCGCGGCGCGACAGGCGGGATGGATCTATCACCTCACCGGACCCGCCGCGATCGCGCGTGACTTTACGATCAAGGCGATGGGCTCGCAGCGGCTGCTGGCGCGGCAGGACTGGATTTACGATTGGCGGGTGTGAGGATTTCGAGGGTTGCGGGCTAATACACCGCGCCGCCGGATCGCGACCGCGGCGCCGGCTTCACATTCGCAGACGGTGCAGACGGCCTGTCCGGCGTATCCGTCTTGCCCGGCGGAGACTCATGGCACTTGTTGCTGCGCCAGGCCTCCTCGGCGAACTTTTGCTGGCCGCGCACTGAAATATAGTCGTTACGGTAGGCGAGTTCGGAGACGACCGAGCCGGCGGCGCCGGTTTCGGCCTTTGCCATCAAACCCTGCAATTCCGCGGCGCGGGCGGCAAGGTTCTTGCGCTCCGGCTCCAATTGCTTGCAATCGTAGAGATTGTATTTGGCGGGATCGGCGAAGGCCGACGTCATGCTGTCGCTCATCTCGGCACAGCCGGAAAGCGCGAAGCCGAGCCCCAGCAGCGCCATGGCAGCCGCAGGGCTTTGCAGAGGCCAAATGTGGCGCGCGCGATCGTTCATGCGGCTTTGGTAAACGGTCAACATTGAGATTGCCTAAAGCAGGGCGAGATGTCCGCAATGAGGCTTTGCCTTGGCTAAGCCGCCAACCTGAGGAAGGGTCGTTTTTCGGCCCCGCACGATGCTCATTCCGCTTCGATGGAAAACCCGCTAAGTATCTGATCTCCTGAGGAAAGCGGACGTGGCGGAATTGGTAGATGCACTGCATTGAACGGGCCTGCTGGCCTATTCCGGCTTAACGAACTGTACTAGACTCCAAACGAAGGAGACCATTCATGGCCCTCGACACGCCACCTGCGCCGGTCAGCGGTTTCCGCCTCGCACCGGTGGAACCGCGTTGTGCTCCGCTGTTCTGCTTCGCGCTGCTTACGATTTCCTGTGCTCTCGCCAGCTTTGTGCTCGCTTGGCGACACCGTTTGCGGCCTTCGGCGTGGTTGCTGCGGCGCTGTTATCTTTGCGTCCCGCGCTGCTTGTCGTGACAGCCGCCTGGCTGGTCAACCAGGCGATTGGGTTCGGCGCGCACCACTACCCGATCGACGCTAATACGATCTTGTGGGGTTTTGCGATCGGCGCCGGCGCGCTTGCCGCAACCGCGGCTTCCGTCGCCGCCCTGAGCACTTTGCCGTTGAAAGGAACGCGGCTGGTCCTCGCGGCGGCCATCGTTTGCGCCTACTGCGCCTATGAGGTTGCGCTGTTCGCGGTGACGCCATTTCTGGGTGGTGCGGGTGCCTTTACTTTGGCGATCATCGCGCGCCTCGCCTTTTTGAACGTCGTTTGGCTGATCGGGCTTGTCGCCGCATGCGAAATCGTCCGGCTGATCGATCCATTCCGAACGGGACGCGCGGTTTCGACTTGAAGGACAAGGCGCACTGGCGTTCCGACATCGACGCCTTGATGTTCCCCATGTGGGATCACGGCGCTGCGTGCGCCGTGCACCGCGGGGCGTTTCGGACGCTACTGGGCTTTGATCCAACAGCGAACGACTGCTTTGCCTATTTCGAGAAATTTGAATGGGCGTTCAGGTCGGCCGCCGGTATCAAGATTGCGCGCAATTGCGTTCCGGGCGGCATGAATCTTCATCTTACGAGTCGCGACATTGCCCGGAACTTGATAGAGTTGAAACCCGTCAAAGGCGGAGAAAAATGATGAGCCGAACAACCGTCACCCACGCCGAGGCAGCGCGTTTGCCGATCGCTGCCGGCCAGGTCAGCCGACTTGCACAGTCCCTGATGGCCATGGCGCTCGGCCTCTTTATTGTGGGGGTCGTTGGTTTCTCCAATATCGACATGGTTCACAACGCCGCACACGATGTGCGCCATTCGAACGCCTTCCCCTGCCACTGACTCGCGCTACATGAGCACGTTTCGCTCGATCGTGTTCTCGTCGGTGGTCGCGGGGTTTGTCGTCGGCGCGATGGTCACGGTGATCCAGCAATTCGGCACGGTGCCGTTGATCTTGAAGGCCGAAGTCTTCGAGAAGGCGGCCGGGACTCACAGGAGTGAAGCTGCTGCGGCGGCCACGCAGGAGACGGTTGCCGCGCATGAGCATGCGGAGCACGAGCACGCCGCTGAGACCTGGGAGCCACGCGAAGGCCTTGAGCGCAACGCCTACACGGCGGCGGCCAATGTGCTAACTGCCATCGGCTTTGCATTGCTTCTGGCTTCTTTCTTTGCCTTGCGGAGTGGGAACGCCGGAAGCCGCGTGTCGTGGCACGAAGGCCTGATGTGGGGACTGGCGGGCTTTAGCGTCTTTACGATCGCGCCGGGACTGGGTTTGCCTCCGGAATTGCCGGGCGTGCCAGTTGCGCCCCTGTTGTCGCGCCAGATCTGGTGGGTAGTGGCGGCGGTGGCGACGGCAGGAGGCCTGGGTCTCATCTTTTTCCGACGGTCCGTGCCGGCCTCGATTGCGGGACTGATCCTCATCATGTTGCCCCATCTTATCGGTGCGCCGGAGCTGGAGCACGTTGAGACGAACGTGCCCACGTCACTATCCCATCAGTTTGTGGTCGCCGTCACGCTGACCAACCTGATCTTCTGGTCCATGCTGGGCGGCCTGACGGGCGTCGCCTTTGCGCATTTCGATCGGGATACGTTGCACGCTGATGCGACCTGAGTCGCTATTGGACGGAGACTAGCCATCTCTCAGCGATGGCCGACGGAAGCTTGGAGAAGATTTGGCTATGGCAAAAACAGTCGCTGATCAGTTTGCGGAAACCCTTGCTGCCGTTGGCGTCAAGCGGATCTATGGCATCGTCGGCGACAGCCTGAACGGGTTGACCGATTCGATCCGCCGCCAGGGCAAGATCGAATGGATGCATGTGCGGCACGAGGAGGTCGCGGCCTTCGCGGCCGGGGCCGAGGCGCACCTGACAGGAGAGCTCGCCGTTTGTGCCGGCAGCTGCGGACCCGGCAATCTGCACCTCATCAATGGCCTGTTCGATTGTCAGAGGTCGCGCGTCCCAGTGCTAGCGATCGCGGCGCAGATCCCGTCGGCCGAACTTGGCGCCGGGTATTTCCAGGAAACCCATCCCGAGAATCTATTCAAGGAGTGCAGTCACTATTGTGAACTGGTCTCGGGACCCAACCAGATGCCCCGCGTTCTGGAGATCGCGATCCGGCAAGCAGTGGGCAATCGGGGCGTCTCGGTGGTGGTCCTTCCGGGTGACGTCGCCCTTCAGCCCGCCGCAGATGCGCCGCTGTCGAAGGCCGCGGGCGTGCTGCCCAGCCGAGCCGTCGCGATGCCGGCGCGCGTCGATGTCGACCGGCTCGCAGCGCTTCTCAACGGCGATGGCCGCGTGACCATGCTGTGCGGTTCCGGATGCCAGGGCGCGCATGATGAGGTCCTCGCGCTGGCCGATCGCCTGAAAGCTCCTATCGTGCATGCATTCCGGGGCAAGGAGCATGTTGAGTGGGACAACCCGTTTGACGTCGGCATGACCGGGCTGATCGGCTTCTCCTCGGGCTACTACGCCATGCTCGATTGCGACATTCTCTTGATGCTCGGTACCGATTTCCCGTATCGCCAGTTCTACCCCCGCGGCGCGGGGGTGCGTATTGCGCAGGTGGATGTGCGGCCCGAACAGATCGGCCGTCGCGCGCCGGTCGATATCGGCGTGGTGGGCGACGTTCGGGCGACCGTTGAAAGCGTGCTGCCGCTCATCAAGAAGACGCGCGACCGCACTCATCTCGACCGGGCGACGGAACATTACCGCAAGGCACGCAAGGATCTCGACGGGCTCGCGGCAAGCAAACCCGGTCGCAAGCCGATCCACCCGCAGCAGGTCGCCAAGGCGATCAGCGATCAAGCTTCCCAGGACGCCGTCTTCACCTGCGATGTCGGCCTGCCCACGGTGTGGGCCGCGCGCTATCTGGCGATGAACGGCAAGCGCCGGCTGATCGGATCTTTCTGGCATGGATCGATGGCCAACGCGATGCCGCACGCGATTGGCGCGCAGACTGCGTTTCCGGGCCGGCAGGTCATCTCGCTATCGGGCGATGGCGGTTTCACCATGCTGATGGGCGATTTTCTCAGCCTTTCTCAGCTCGGCCTGCCGGTCAAAGTCGTCGTGTTTAACAATAGCGCGCTCGGCTTCATCGAGATCGAGCAGAAATCCACCGGCTTTCTCGACTTCGGGACCGAGTTCAAGAACCCGAACTTTGCCGCCATGGCTGAAGCCTGCGGCGTGCGCGGGATCCGGCTTGAGGATCCCGCCGATGTCGACGAGGGCGTCGCCGCGGCACTCGCTCACGACGGACCGGTGCTGATCGATGCGGTGGTGAGCCGGACGGTGCTGCCAATCCCACCCGCCATTACTGCCGAAATGGCCAAAGGCTTCACGCTCTACATGGTGAAAGCCGTGTTCAGCGGCCGCGGTGACGATCTCGTCGATCTCGCCCGATCGAACCTGTGGACCTAATGGCAAATAGAAGCCGGTCGAATGACCGGCCAATCTCATTTTGTCGTGCTACCGGCCGCGACGCTCATCGCCCAGCCAGTTCCCGCAAGGGTTTCGATTGGAAAACATTTGCCGGCCTGGGACGAAAAAGCTATGGAAATCAAAGAGCGGACGTGGCGGAACTGGTAGACGCAAGGGACTTAAAATTCGCTGCGCCTGCTGACAACAAAGCGATTTTTTGAAAAACGGCCGCCAAGTTTCCCGCCGAACCTGCCCGAACAAAAACGTAATTTGCAAAACGCTTCCGGCTTCTGAATTCCAGCAAAAGGCGCGTTCAGGACTCCGCGCGGCTCATGTTGATGCCGCTGACCAACGCGCTGATGTCAGTCGCACCAAGCGACTCAATTTTGATGCAGCTTGACATTCGCGTTGATGCACAATGGGAGGGTTATTGCCATCGGCAAACTGAGCTCACCGTTGCTGTCTTCCAAGACCAACGCGCGCGCGAGCTAACCCGCTTCGGCGGGGTTTTGGTCGTCCGCCACTTTCGAGATGAGCATAACGGTACGCTCTGAAGGGTTCATGGTTTCTCAAACGGATATGCCGGACTTCTCAACCATGATCTTCCAAAGTTCATCCACGTCGGCGAGCGCTCGCGGTGTGTCGCGATCTGCCAGATATTCGACCATGAATCCCTGAGCGTGGCCCGTCTGTCGCCATAAGGCATATCCGTGGGTTTCTCGATCGCTTGAGCGCCTGCGGCAATTGCTCGCTCATGCGTCTCGTCCGCATTCTGGACATAGACATAAAGGAAGGCCGGCATGGCCTCGCGCGCGCCGCCGCCATCGCTGATCATCACGACGGAGTCGCCGATCGTCATCTCGGTTGGTGCTGCGGACTGGAGCTCGCCACCCGCGCCGAACACGGTTTTCAAAAATCCCACCAAGCCGGCGACATCATCAGTGATGATCCTAGGGATCACAGTACGCCGGCCGTCCGGCTTAAACTCGCACATTTCTTCGCCTCCGGGATAGGAAGCCACACTCCCACATCGGGCAGCGGTGACACAAGCATCGTTGCGACGCTGCCCCGAGTCCCATCACGTCAATCCCTGGATTGCTCGGCATGGCCGCTTCACAGCCGACTGTAGCCGTTACCTCCGTGCCGAGAGTCCTTTCGACGCGCGGCGAGGAACGATATCGACCGTGAAGGGCTATCGGCATCGAGCCCGATCGGCGCAGATTAGTAGGTTCAAATCACGGACCCGCAACCACCGATACCGACATTCGTTGATGGTGAGCATTTGAGGCAAAGGTCACACGTTATCCAAATCGTCCAAAGGCGAGCGAAGGAGCAAACCACCACAAACAGAACGGACGTTGGTGTGATCGGCGGCGATTTCGTCACACATTGGATCTCCTGTGCCCCGAACAGAAAGCCTGGCAGTGAGCAAGGAGTTCCGGTTCAGGAAAAGCCGCAGTGATCGTTGCGCAGGATGGCCGAATGGCCGACGCTGAAGATCACATTCGCCGGCCACTCAGAAGCAGTGCCAAAAGCGTCAAAAATCCCGTGGCAAACAGCAGAGTCAGGCCCTGCCAGATTCGCAGCTGGCTGATCCTCTCCCGCCAGGAAACGGCCTGCGCGGGGCGTTCTTGAATCGGTTGGCAAGATGTTCGGTTGCACCTGCTTTCGATTGCGAAAGCCGCCCGTCGTCGGGTCATCCGTCGAATGCGATCAGTGGCAGGCGGCGCAATAAATCAGAATGCCGCGGACGCTTGGCTGCGCATTTCTCGACATGGGCAAAATATGGTTTGGCTGCAGGGTTCTGGCCTTTGCCGTGATTGCGAATTAAGCCAACTGAAGCGGCTGAATTGCACCGGTGTGGCTTGCAACAAAGTCCCTGGCGTGTTCGGGTACTGGTACGCCATCGATATCGCAGCGGGTTTGAATTTCTTTGGCTACTTGGTTGGTAACATCCTCGATCCAGTGCTCAAGTGTGTTGAAGGCCATGACGCGAACCGGACCGTTGAATTGACCGGTTAGGAGATCGGAGATGATCGTTTCGAGCTCGTCCCGCTCGATCCCTTTTTCGGGGCAATCACTGCATGACGCTCCGGAACTATCGAACACAAGGTAGAGGGTCTGATCAGCGCCGTAAGGCACTACCGCCGGCAACCAATTTGGCATATCCATCTCCACGTTGCTGTCCTTCGATGCAAGTTACTGTGGCGTCTGCCACACTACTTCTAGTCGGAAGCCGACGATCTAGACGCACCGTCGCGCAAATTTTGTACGGCATTTGATGGCTGCCTTTTCGTCGCCATGCAGCCCGGGCATGGTTGCCTAGTCGCACGCCCGTCGTCATCCTTATGAACCAGAGGTTCGGCGCCAAGCACGCCCTGGATCGTTTCTCTGCACCGGGCTTGTCCGGAATGGAAAAAGATCAACAGCTTCGATAAGAGCGCCCGCTCACCGTTCGCGGCTGACCTAGTCCGGCCCACGCGATCGGTCCGGTAAGGGGCGGAGGCGCAGACGCGCATCCAGACAATCGTCGCCGTCCAACGCGAGCACTCCCAATTGCGGACACTCGCGAGCTCTCGGCATTGACGACCAGATTGCTCGTCCATTCAGGTTTCGCGGAAAGCGCGGGAAAAGCTGTCGAAGACCGGTTTCATCATGTACTCGAAAAACGTACGCTCTCCGGTCTTGATGTAAACGTCGGCCGGCATCCCGGGCGTCGGAATGAATTCAGGCATGCGCCTGAGAATGTCATCTTGGTCCAGACGCACCCGAACGACATAGAATTCCCGACGCGTGTCACTGTCGGGCTGTGTTTCGGTCTTCACCTGCACTTGGCCCGCCAAGGCGTCCGCGGACACGTAGATGACGCTCGCCTCGACCATAGGCGTGATGCGCTGGTTGAGCGCCGAAAGCCGCACCAGCGCCTGCTGGCCTACGCTCACGTGCGAAATGTCCTTGGGATTCATATGTGCCTCGATGATGCGCTCTTCGCCTATCGGTAGGAGCTCAAGGATCACGGCGCCAGGAGAGACGACGCCGCCCGGCGTATGGAAGTTCTTCTTCACCACGATGCCACGAACCGGCGAACGGACGTCGACCCGGTCGACCACGTCCTGGGCGGCGCGAATCTGCTCCTCGACGTCGTCCAGTTCCGCCTCGGTCTCGCGCAGCTCCTTGATCGCATCCCGGAGCGCCGTCGAGTGGAGCTGGGCTATTCTTTCGTTCGCCTGGGCGATTCGCTCCTTCGAATCGGCGATGCGGCCGAGATACTCACCGAGCTCTCCCCCGAGACTCGCCTCGGAGCGTCGTAGCGCCAGCACGTCCGGCTTGCGGACCAACTGCTGGCCAAGAAGCGAATTCTTATCCTTCAGCTCTTCCGCGAACAAGGCAATACGCTGTTTGGTGGACTGCACTTGAGCTTGATATCCGAGAATGCTTTCCTCCAGCCCCGCGATTTGCTTCACGAGTACGCTTTCCTCGGTCGCGAGACTCGCCCGCCGTGCCCACAGTTCGGCCCGTTGCCGCTCAAGAATCGCTTTGATTTCCGGATCACGTGTGCTCTCGCTGAATGCGGCCGGAGTGTCGATTGTCTCTGAAGAGCTCATTTCGGCTTCGAGACGCGCCTTCATGGCGAGTAGCCGATACTTCTTTAAAACCAACCGCCTCAGCTTGGACTTGGCAGCGGTGTCGTCCATGCGAACGACGATCTGGTTCGCCTCGACAACATCACCGTCCTTGACCGCAATCTCGCGGATGATGCCGCCCTCGAAGTGCTGGACCAGCTTGTTCTGTCCGGTGGCCACGAACGTGCCCGAGGCGACGACCGCACTGTTCAGGGGAGCGACTCCGGCCCAAACACCGAAACAACCGAGCCAAACAACCAGGATGGCGAGGCCAGTGAAGATAGGCCATTTGGCGCTCAGCGGAACGCCGCGGTACCACTCGCCCATGGTGTCGTTTTCCGCTCTCATGGTGTCCTCCCGCGCTGGTCACCGGCCTGGGGATTCGATGCGTCGCGGCTGCTCCGGGTTGTCTCCGCCGGCCCCGCCGGGCGACCGAACCAGGCGATGCAGCACGTCGCTCGGAGATCCGAATGCTTCCGCCCGTCCGGCCCGCAGGATGAGCACTTTGTCCACGCTGTTCAGCACCGCCGGGCGCAGGGTTACGACCACCGCGGTGACCTCCCGCTTCTTGGCGCGCTGCAGGGTCTCGGTCAGAGCCTGCTCGCCTGCGGCGTCGAGATTCGAGTTGGGCTCGTCGAGCACGACAAGGCTCGGATCACCGAAGAAAGCCCGGGCGAGCGCGATGCGCTGCTTCTGTCCTCCAGAGAGCGGTCCGCCGCCGCGGTCGAGCACGGTCTCGTATCCTTGCGGCAGCTGACAGACCATGTCGTGGATGCCCGAGAACATCGCCGCCTCATAGATGCTGGCGTCGGGCAGATCGTCACGCATACGGCAGATGTTCTGCTTGATGGTTCCGGGAAATAGCTCGACCTCCTGGGGCAGGTAGCCCGTATATTCGCCGAACTGGCGGCGATCCCAGTTGCGCAGTTCCGTTCCGTCCAGCCTGACCCTACCAGCGGTCGGCACCAGACAGCCCACCAGAATGCGCGCAAGCGTCGACTTGCCCGATCCGGACGGTCCGACAATCGCCAGAGACTCTCCGGGCGCGAGCTCGAGCGACACACCATTGAGCACCGGCTCCTTCGAGCCCGGCGGCATGTACAAGACCCGATCCACGGTCAGGCGCCCTTGCGGTTTGGGCAGGCGCAGCTTCAGCGTCTCGCGCTGGAATGACTCGACCGCTTGCTGGACGCGCGCATAAGCCGATCGCGCCTGAACGCAGCTGCGCCATCCCTCGATCAAGCCCTCGAGCGGCTGCAGGGCGCGGCCGGCAATGATCGAAGCGGCGATCATCATGCCGCCGGTGATCTCGGCGTGGAGGGCCAGATAGGCGCCCGTGCCGAGGATCGTGATCTGGGTCACGAGTCGGACAAACTTCGACGCACCGCTGATCCAGAAATTCCGGTCGAGGGCCTGGCTCTGCACCGTCAGGGCCGGCGCCTGCCGGCGGCCCCAGTGGAGAATGCTCTCGCTCAGCATTCCCATCGCATTGATCACTTGCGAATTTCGCGCTAGCGACTCGGCCGTCGCATCGGCCTCAGCGGCATGCAGGCCTGCCTGGCCCAGACGCTCCGAGGTTGCTTTCTGGTTGATCACCGCAATCACCGCCAGTGCTAAGCCCGACACGATGGCGATGAAGCCGAGATCTCGGTGAACGAGGAATATGACTCCGAAGTAGAGGGGCGAGAGCGGCGCGTCCATCAGCAGAAGCATGACGGGGCTCGAGAGGAATCCGCGCACCTGGTGAAGGCTGCGGATCGCCTGAATGGTCCCGCCCTCGCCCGCCCTGGCGTTGTTGATGCTGCTCGCCAGCACTGCGCCGCCGAGCAAGGCCTCCATCTTGGTCGCAAGGCGCCCCAGCACCTGCCGACGCAGAATGTCGACGATCGAGAGGATGCCGATGAACGCCAGCGCGAGAGCCGAAAGCATCAGCAGTGTTTCGAGGCTGCGGCTCGTCAGCACGCGGTCGGATATCTGGAACAGGTACATCGGCATCGTGAGCATCAGCAGATTCACGACGACCGAAAATGCCACGACCGCGATCAGGTTCGCGCGCGCGACCGAACGCCAGGCGGCCAGCGGGTTGACAGGTCCAACATGATCGCGAGCCTCGCCGCCGAGTGCAACGCGAAGCCGATCAGCAGAATGGTTACGCGGCGGATTGTCCAGTGTCTCGACAGCCGCCATGTTCGGCCCCCGCTATAGGATGGCATGGTGATCGATTAGATGAGTCGTATCCATGGTCTCGGGAGACGGCGGCGCGTGTTGCTGGATATCGGCGACCACCGGCACCGAAGTGTCGTGAGCCGATATGGCGTCGGTCGGAGACGCGGCATGCTGCGCGGGAACTGCGACGTCACTGCTCAGCGTGACACCGTATTGGGTATACTGGGTCCCGGTGAACAGAGCATTTGCTTGAGGCGGTGGCGCGTCGTTCAAGGCGATCACGTCGCCTGCGGTGGTGGTCTGGTCGACGGACGCCGCGGCATGCGATACGCCCGTTGCGACGTTGGCCGGGCCAGCCGTCGCGGGTCCAGGAGCCTCGATCGGCGCGTCAGTCGCGGTGGCGAGCGCGAGCAGGGCGTCGGCTGGATGTGACACGTCGCTGGTTAGATTGCTTAGAGCGGCGGCTGTTGTGGTGACCGGCTCGGTCGTGTGCACGGCCGGCGCCGCACTCGCAAGAGCGTCGCCAGCCACATTCCCGGTGTCGGCCGGATGGGCCACGTCATGGCTCAGCGTGCTTCCGGCATCGGTCGCGGTCGCGAGCACCGGCTGCACCGCCGCTTCGACCGGCGCGATCGTGCTGGCCACGTCATGGTTCAGCGTGCTCGCGGCATCGGTCGCGGTTGGGAGCACTGGCTGCGTCGCCATCTCGACCGGCGCAGTCGTGCCGACGACGTCATGACTCAACGTGCTCACGGTGACGCTGTCGGTCGC
>Ga0209153_1000167_pt1 | contig 35985 bp, 29 predicted proteins | sample GraSoiAngelo_120_FD_185877 | JGI IMG/M metagenome (GOLD analysis project Ga0209153, IMG submission 185877) | Grasslands soil microbial communities from the Angelo Coastal Reserve, California, USA - 14_0919_09_20cm (SPAdes) (version 2) | ecosystem: Environmental > Terrestrial > Soil > Grasslands ... | reverse complement strand
GTGTCGAGAACGTTACCATCGCCGTGCGTCGGCGCGAAGCGATGGCGGTCATCGTTGCCTGACGCGGACCGGATCTTGAAGCCATGGAATTTCCGTTGATGCATCTCGCCTTGGTGGGCACGCCGAACAGCGGCAAGACCGCGCTGTTCAATGCGCTCACCGGCAGCCGCCAAAAGGTCGCGAACTATCCGGGCGTCACGGTCGAGCGCAAGGAGGGATCGTTCGTGACCCCGCTCGGACGTCAGGTGTCGCTGATCGACCTGCCCGGCACCTATTCGCTGCGCGGCCGCAGCCCGGACGAAGAGATCACCCGCGATGTCGTGCTCGGGCGCACCAAGGGCGAGGCGCTGCCCGACCTTGTGCTTTGCGTCGCTGACAGCACCAATCTGCGGCTGACCATCCGCCTCGTGCTCGAGCTGAAAAACACCGGTCGTCCGCTGGCGCTGGTGCTCAACATGTTCGATATCGCCACACGGCGCGGCGTCAGCGTCGATGTGCCGCGACTGTCGGAGGCGCTCGGCATTCCCGTGGTCACCTCGATCGCAGTACGCAAGGGCGGCACCGCCGATCTGCTGCGCCTCACCGACGATATCCTCACGCAGGCGCCCTCGCCGCCTCGGCAAAATCTCTGGGAGCCGCTCACCGTCTCCCAGTTGCGCGCCACCCAGCGCGAGGCCGATCGCATCATCTCAACCACAGTGAGCCTGCCGGCGCGGCCCGATACCTGGACCGCGCGCATCGACGCGGTCGTCCTGCACCCGCTCGCCGGCCTCGCGATCCTGATGCTGATCTTGTTCGTCATGTTCCAGGCGGTGTTCGCCTGGGCGCAGCCGCTGATGCAATTGTTGTCATCGGCGTTCGAGGCCGCCGGACAATGGGTTCACGACACGTTGCCCGCGGGACTGTTGCAAAGCTTCCTGCAGAACGGGGTGATCTCCGGCGTCGGCAGCGTCATCGTATTCCTGCCGCAGATCGTCATCATCTTCCTGTTCATCCTGCTCCTGGAAGATTTCGGCTACATGGCGCGCGCAGCCTTCCTGATGGACCGCATCATGGGCGGCGCCGGGCTGCACGGCCGCGCTTTTATTCCACTGCTGTCGAGCTTCGCCTGCGCGATTCCCGGCATCATGGCAACAAGGGTGATCGATAACCGCCGCGACCGGCTGACCACCATCCTGATCGCGCCGCTGATGACCTGCTCGGCGCGGATTCCCGTCTATACCCTGATCATTTCCGCCTTCATTCCGCCAAAGCTGATGTGGGGCTGGGTCAACCTGCAGGGGCTCGTTATGTTCGGCCTCTATGCCGTTGGCATCGTCAGCGCGCTCGGCGTATCGTTCCTGATTAAATTCTTGATGCTGCGCGACTACGCGCCGGCACCGTTCATGCTGGAATTGCCGGACTACAAGATGCCGCGCGCGAAAAGCATCGTGATCGGCGTCTACACGCGGGCCAAAATGTTCCTGCAGCGCGCCGGCACCACGATCTTCTCGATGATGGTGCTGATCTGGTTTTTGGCGTCGTTTCCGTCAGCTCCCGCCGGGGCCTTGGAGCCGGCCATCAATTACAGCCTCGCCGCGATGATCGGCAAGGCGATCGCGCCGTTGCTCGCGCCACTCGGCTTCAACTGGCAGATCGCAGTGGCGCTGATCCCGGGCATGGCGGCGCGCGAAGTGGCGGTCGCAGCGCTCGGCACGGTCTATGCGATCGAAGGTGGCAAGGAGGCGGCCGCACAGATCGGACAGGTGCTGGCGACCAAGTGGAGCCTCGCCACCGCGCTGTCGCTGCTCGCCTGGTACATCTTCGCACCGCAATGCGCCTCTACGCTCGCGGTGATCCGCAGGGAGACCGGAAGCTGGAAATGGATGGCGGTCACCTTCGGCTATATGCTGGCGCTTGCCTATGCCGCTAGTCTTGCAACCTACAACATCGCGGTCGCGCTCGGTGCAGGATAGAGCCGGCGATTACCCGTTTCCCGATCGGAACGGCCGCGCGGCCTCAACGACCCAATCGCGAAACAGCGTCAACAAATGTATGTTCCGCGCCTTCGCGGCATGAACAAAATAGTAGCCGGTTTTAAGTTGCAGCGGCCGTTCGGCCAGGGTCGCCACCCTGCCCGCGGCCACATGCGGGCCGATATAGGCCATATCCATCAGCGCGACGCCAGCGCCGGCGAGCGCTGCGTCCAGCGCTTGCGCGCGCGTCTCCACCGTCAGCCATTTCGTCGGCCACGTGAGAAAGCTGCGATCGGCTTCTTGCCATTTCGACCAGTCCATGAACCGTGATCGGGCACGGATCAGCGGAATGCCCTGCCAGTTCACCTTCGGGTTCGCCCTCGCGCGTTCGGCAAGTGGTACGGCCGCGATCGGCATCAACGTTTCCTGAAATAGCAATGTCGAGACCAGCCCCTTCCACGCGCCGCAGCCGTGGCGGATCGCGCAATCGATATCCTCGCGGCCGAGATCGACGGGCCGTGTGGTCGTGAAAATTGCGACCTCGATGCGCGGATGCCGCATTTGGAATTCCGCCACCCGCGGGATCAGCCAATGCGATGCGAAGGTGGCGACCGTTGAGAGTCGGATTTGTCCACGGTCGCGCTGGAACGGCTGCACCGCGGCTTCGATCCGCTCGAGCGCATCGCCCATGCTGGCGAGCAGCCGCTCGCCGTCCTCAGTGAGCCGCAGCCGGCGGCCGGCCTTGCGCACCAATGCAACCCCGAGGCTTTTCTCCAGCTCGGCGATTCGGTGCGACAGCGCCGATCGCGTCACCCCCAACCGATCGGCAGCCTCGGTCAGGCTGCCGAGGGTCGCGAGCAAGGACAGCGCCGAGAGAGCGCGCGCCGAAGGGTGTGCCGAGCTCGTCATCGCTGAAGCCATGATTGGTGAGATAATCTCACCAATCATGGCGCAGGATCAAGGTAGCATTGGCCTTGCGAGCGAGAGGACGGACTGATGGGCATCAACCGCTTTCGGCAACTTGCCGACTACAACCACTGGGCCAACCGCCGCCTCTACGCCGTAGCCCTGGAAATGCCGGACGAGCAGTATCGGCGTCCGACCGGGGTGTTCTTCGGCAGCCTGCATGGCACGCTCAATCACCTGTTGGTGACCGATCGCATCTGGCTGAAGCGATTAACCGGCGAAGGCGAGCATCCCCACGGCCTCGACGCTATCCTGTTCGAAGACCGCAAGGACCTCCTTTGCGCGCGGATGGCCGAGGATGCACGCCTGATCAAGGTCATCGGCGGTTATACCGATGCGGGATTGCGCGATGCCGTGGCGTATCAGACCACATCAGGCAAAGCGTACCAGCAGCCGCTTGGGGATATCCTCTCGCATCTGTTCAACCATCAGACCCATCATCGCGGCCAGGCGCATGCTTGCTGTTCGATCCTCACCGGGACTGAGCCGCCATCGCTCGACCTGCTGCAGTTTCAACGCGGCGTGCCGGCGCCGGAACTGACCGTGTAGCGCGATCAGTTCGGCGGCGGCGTTATCACCATCGGCGGGCGCGGCTTCGGCTTGGTAAGCGCCGGCGCCGGCGCCGGCCGCACCTCGATCGGCGGCGGCAGCGGCGCGGCCTGCTGGCTTAGGGCCGGCGGATTGGGAGCCGGCGGCGCACCCGGCGGACGCGGACCGGCGGCTTTCGGCCTCACCTGAGGGCGCCGCGGAGCATGGCCAGGCAGGGCAATGTCGGCCGGCGGCTGATCGGGCGCGGCCGCATCTGGTAGTGCCAGCGACGGCAGCGTAGCCGTGGTCGGCGGGATCGACGCCGGGGTCGGTGGCGGCGGCTCTCCGCGCTCGATCGCGTCCAATCTGCGGGTTTCCCGATCAATCGCCCTGACCGCGAGCCACGACGACAGCGCGGCGACGTCGACGGTGCGGTTGAGTGCATCGGGCGGGCCCGCCGCGAAGATTTGAATCTCCGGGTGGCTGGTCACTGATCCGACCGCCGTCGAAGCAAGGCTGGCGCGGATATCGGCCTGGTCGGCGGGAATATCGTAACCGCCCGAGACAATAGCGCGGGCTCCCTGCGCATCGAGCGTGGTTGCGCCGATGCGAAGCCGGCCATCCCTGATCGTGAACGGAATCTGGGCCGAGGCGACCGGCAGGCTGCCTGAAGACAACACCGGCATGACGATCTGCCGTAGCTTCACGTCATCGGTGGCCTGGCCGTTGTCGCTGGCGCGGATCGCGGCTTCGAATGCCCGCGGATCGAGCCCGGCGATGGCGGCCGATTCCAGCGTCACGGTGCCGCTTCCCGATAATGCGCCTGATAGCGCCGAGGCGCTGCGGCCCTGGCTTGCCAGTGTCGTCTGCATCGATGCCCGCCCCGAAGGCATTTTGAGGCCGCGGTAATGCAGCGCTGCACCATCGACGCCGGAGAACTCAAGGTGGGCATTCAGCGCAATTCCGTCCGCCGACGGCCTGGCGTCGATATTGGCGGTCGCGGTGCCGCCGCCGAGCCCGCCCTCGATGCTATCGAGCGTCAGCGATTGGCCGTCGCTCTTGATCGTGCCGCTGACCGGCCGCAACTCGATGCCGTCAGGCAGCGCGCCGCGCAAGGCCTGAAACGCGACGCGGCCGCGCCAGCCCTTCAAGGGTCCTGCCCGGAGCGGGCCTGCGACATCGTGGCCTGCGGCGCCGATCGCGAGCGCAAAGGCGGGCGCGAGCGCAAGCTGGTCGAGCCCGATTTCGCCCTCGACGATCTTGTCGTCACCCATTGTGAGGGCCAAACGCCCGCGCAGCCGCGAATTGGCAACGACGCTGTCGAGATCGTCGAAGGTCAGTTTGTTGCCGACAAGCGAAAGGCGCGAGGACAGACGGATGTTTGGCGCCAGCGTGTCGGACGGCTTGAGATCGAGCAGCGGGGAGATATCGGCGCTTCGTACCCGCAAGTTGACGCTGGCCTTGGCCTCTTGCGCCCACGGCTCGGCAGACCCTTCGGCATCCGCATCAAGGCCGGCACCCCAGATCTTCGCCTTCAGCCGCAGCGGCGCGTGCCACACGCCGCTCACCGATCCCTCGAACTGGGCCGGGCCTTCGCCAGCGGCAATGGCGCGATCAAGTCCCAGTAACGCGACAAGCGCGCTGCCCCGCTCCGACGACAGCTTGGATTGAACGCCGATCTCGCTGTTGCGCAGCTTGTCGAGATCAACGCCACGCATCGCAGCGACTTCCGGCCTTGCCGTAACGGTCGTGACGCCCTTAAGCAACGGCGAGTCAAGGTCGATCGTCGCGCGCGCGTTGGCGCGATCGGCGTGTTCAGCATTTTTCTCGACATCGAGTGTGAATTTAAGGCGCACCGGCCCCGGACCCGCACCCATCGCATCGATCCGCGAGACCAGCGACGGGGCAAGCGGCTGGATCAAGGCGGTGATCTGCGCCAGCGATGCGGCGCTTGAATTCAGCGCTACTTTGCCTGTCGCGTTGGTGCGGTCGAAACTCCCGGTGCCTTCCGTCGTCACGCCGTTGGCGTCGCCGAACTTCAGTTGATCCAGGATCAGCGTCTGCGAGTCGTAGCCGAATTTCGCGGTGAAAGCGCGGAACTCCTGTCCGGCCGACGTCGCGCGGCCGATCTCCAACATCAGCCGCGCCTGGTCCGGCCACTCTCGCTGCGGCCCCGCCATCGACCTTGCAAAGACCGCCGCGGCATCGAGATCGAGACGCTCCGCCTTCAGGGCGGCTTCGAGGCGCGATCCGCCCGGCTCCTGATGCGCGACGGCCAGCCGGCCTACCACGGCGCCGCCATCGATCTCCGCGTTCAGTTTTTCGATAGCGACGCGATCGGAGCTGACGCTGACATTACCTCGCAGCCGCAACGGCTTCTGGCTGCGATGGGTGATTTCGCTGCGGCCCTGCAACCACGCCACCAGCGCATCCGGATCGGAAGAATCCACCTCAAGCGCGCTGGTGAAGCCGCCGGACGGCTCAGACTGCACCCCGCCGCCACTGAGGACGACGTGGGTCGCGCCCGGCGCTCGAAAATCCAATCGGCGGATCGTCCACGACCTCGCATCGCCGTGCAAATCGGCCTCCAGATTTTGCAACGGCCGCCCGCCCAGCATGATTTGCTCGGCACTGAACGCGATCTGTGCCGGTATTGGTGCGACCGGCGTCGCGGCCATCCAGGCACGCAGTGCCGGTAGCAGTCGCGCCGGCACGACAGCGCTATTGTCTTTGGCGATCGGCCGGTCGACGTCGAGTTGCCGTGCCGACAGGGAGGCACGCAAAAGCGGCGACGCACCGAAGCGGAGATCGGCAACACCGCTGGCCTTCAGCGCGGTCTCGTCGCTGCCATAGCTGGTCTCAACCTGCTCGAGCCGCGCGGCAGCCGGATCGGCCTTGACCTTGGCCGATATTTTCCAAGGTATCTCGCCGCCCTTGTCGTTGCCCTTGTCGCTGCCTTGGGCCTTCGGCGTTGCCGGTGCGGCCAGCACGAGCGCGCCTTCGAAGCGCGGCGCACGGGACTCAAAGCTGAGCACGCCCTCAAGATCGATCGACAGCGCCCGCTCGCCCGGATCGACGTTGAGGTGAAGGCGCGTACCGCTGCCATCCGGGGCCTGTCCGGAAGAGACGCGGAACGGATAGCGCGTTCCGGAAATCGAGAAGCTGCCGTCGCCGCGCACCGACCCGGCGAGTGAGCGTACATCGCCGCTAAAGGCGATGTCGTTCAGCTCAAGCGTCCCGCGGCTTGCGGCGTCGTGCAGGGCGACACGGCCGGTGAGATTCAGCCGGTCGATCGACAGCGATCCCAGATTGAAGGTTCCGTTGGTCGCCGGCAGATCGATGCGGCCCATCGCATCGAGGCCGAGATCGACCGCGAGGCCGTCGATCGTCAATTGGTTGGCGCGCCATTGGCCGCGCATCAAATCGCCCAGACTGAACTCGACATCGAGCTTGTCGGCGTGAATTTTGCCAAGATCGTTGGCGGCGCCGACCATTACCGAGCGCAGCCGCAATGACGGGGTCGGCAATAACCGCGCATCGAGCGCGCCTGCAACATGCACCGGCGCGCCGATCACCTTGGTTGCCTCCGCCTCGAACTGCGGCCGGAGCTGGTTCCAGTCGATGAAATACGGCCCGATCAGCGCGGCAACCAGCGCAATGATAAAGGCAATGGCCAATCCGAGCAGCGTCGTCTGCACCGGGTCTCCTCTTGGGCAAGCAAGCCTCGAGGCCCTACCCGCTAGGGCCACTCCGCGGCCCACCCGCCGCCGCGCCGAAACCTGGCCAAATATAGAGACAACTATGGCGAAGTCACAGCAATGCTATGTGAGCAGCCCTCCATCGACGGCTTTACCAGCTTGCCGGCAGCCGCTTCAGGCCGCGCAGCACGAAGGTCGGCCGCCATTCCGGATTGTCCGCGTCATCGAGCCGCAGGTCCGGCAGCCGGCGCAACAGGGTCGAAATCGCGATCTCCGCCTCGATGCGCGCGAGCTGGGCGCCGAGACAGAAGTGGATGCCGCCGCCAAAGGACAGCGGCTTCACATTGGGCCTGGTGATGTCGAGGCGATCAGGGCGATCGGGATAGACAGCCGGATCGCGGTTGGCCGAACCGAGCAGGCATAGCACGCTCTCGCCCTTCGGGACCCGCTTGCCTCCGAAATCGTCGATGTCCTCAAGCGCCACGCGTCCGGTCATTTGCACCGAGGAATCGTAACGCAGGAATTCCTCAACGGCGTTGGTGATCAGCGACGGATTGGCTTTCAATAGCGCGAGCTGGTCGGGGTTGCGGTACAGCGCCAACAGGCCGTTGCCGATCAGATTGACCGTGGTCTCGTGGCCCGCGCCGAACAACAGGATGATGTTGGCGGTGAGTTCCTCGTTGGAAAGCTTGCTGCCATCCTCCTCCGCCTGCACCAATTGCGTGGTCAGGTCATCGCCCGGATTCTTCCGCCGCAACTCGAACAACTGCTGGAAGTACATTTGCGCCATCGCATTGCCGGCGTTGCCCTGGCTGATCTCGTCCGGTGTCAGCGGCACCGGGTCGAGCAGCCGGCCGCCGTCCCGCGAGCTCGCATAAAACACCTCGCGATGATCTTCGGGAATTCCCAGCATGTCGCAGATGATCGTCACTGGCAGGCGAAACGCGAAATCCTCGATCAGGTCCATGTGCCCCTGCGGGGTAATGCGCTCCAGCGTCTGATCGACGATCGCTTGAATGCGCGGACGCATGTCCTCGACCCGCCGCGCCGTGAAGGCCTTGACCACGAGACCGCGCAAGCGGGTGTGGTCCGGCGGATCCTGCTGCAGCATCCAGTGGCTCATGCTGCGGAATACCGGCTCATCCATGATCTTGGGGCCGTAGCGGCGGATGGTGCGGTCGATAAAGTCCTTGCCAAAACGCTTGTCGCGCAAAACCAGACTCGCTTCCGCGTGTCGGCTGGCGGCGAACGCGCCGAAAGGCGTCACATGCACGGGATCGTCGGCGCGCAGCCGCTCATAAAACGGATAGGGATCGCGAATGAATTCCGGCGCCAGCGGATTGAACAGCAGCGGCGCACTCCTCGCAGTCTGGGCCTGCTCGTTCATGATGACCTCGATCGGTTGCCGCACCGGAGCGGGCATAAAAACTCGATACACTATTGTATCGAGTTGCATTCTGACTTAAAATGCGACGATGTCAAGAGTTCGAACCAGACCGACCCGGGACGCGACCCGCGACAAGCTGTTCGAGGCGGCAGCGCGGGTGTTCGAGGAACAGGGCATCGGCAGCGCCAGCATCGAGGCCATTGCGGCGGCGGCCGGCTTCTCCCGCGGGGCGTTCTATTCGAACTTCAACAGCAAGGACGACTTGATCATCGCGATGCTCGAGGACCATGTCGAGCAATCCATTCGCCGCAACCTTGATCTCCTCGCCGTGCACAAGAACCTCGCGGACTTCATCGAGGCGCTGAAGACCATGGACCGTACGCGACAGGATCCGCTCGGTCGTTCTCCGCTTCTGCACATCGAGATGATCCTTTATGTGGCCCGCGCCGAGAAGCGCCGGCCCGAGCTTGCCAAGCGCCTGCGCGCGCGGCGAAAATTGGTCAGCGATATCGTCGGGACCACGGTGAAGAACGGCGGCGGAGGTCGGGCTCTGAACCCGGCGTGGACGGCCGCGGTCGTGCTGGCGCTGGAGGACGGCTTTCGTCTGCACCGCCTGATCGATCCGGAGACCACGCCGGCCGACAGCTTCCTGCGCGCCATTACCGATCTGCAGCGGACGATCGGAATTTCCTCGACCTGACGAGACCTTCATGAGGCGCTGGCGCTTTGCAGGCGGTGCAATCGGCCAGCCACGGCACGGATTTTTCGAGGTCCGGCCTGCCAGATCGCGATCGCAGACAACAGGCTCACGGCAATTCCGATCGCAAAGGCAATCGCATAACTGCCGGTCAGATCGTGCAGAGTGCCCGTGATCCATGGGCCCGCCGCGCCTCCGCCCAGTGCCACGAGCATGATGGTGCCAAAGATGCTGCCGTAGTGCCGGCCCTGGAAAATCTCGAGCACCACCGCGCCCATGATCGAGGTCAAGCCGTAGCCGAGCGCGCCTTGCGTGAATACCATCAGGTAGACCAGCGGCAGTGTGGGTGCATATTTCAGCGCGATCAGGCACGCAAAGCAGATCGCAAAGCCTAAACAGCTCGCCGTCCAGATCCATTCGCGCCCCACCCGGTCGGAAACGTGTCCGAGCAGGATCTGGCCGGGGATGCCGAGCAGGCTGACCACGCCCAAGGCCCAGACCCCGACATTCGCGCTGAAGCCGATGTCGAGAAGAAACTTGGTCTGGTGAACCTGCACCGCGTACCAAATGTACAGGCCGCAGAAATAGCCGAGCGCAATCCACCAGAACCGCGCCGTGCGCAGCGCGCGCGGCAAGGTCCAGTCGGTACCCGCCCAGACGGGATCGACGATATTCGAGACCGCCTCTGCCGAAGTCGGCGATGGCGCGGCATCGCCGTCCGCTTCGAGCCCGACATCCTCGGGGCGCTTGTGCAGCAGAAGATTGATCGGCGCCAGCGCGATGAGGACCAGAAGGCCCATCGCGGTGCAGGCGATGCGCCAGCCGGTCTCTTCGATCATATGCTGCACCCAAGGCAGCAAGGTGACGGAGCCGATGCCGACGCCGGCGAACGCAATTCCCATCGCAAGGCCGCGGCGGCGGATAAACCAGTTCGGCAGGAACAGCGATTGGCCGGAATAGCCGAGGCAGACGCTGCCGGCGCCGACCATGACGCCGATGGTGAGATAGAGATGCCAGGGCTGCGTCGTCAGCGGCGCCAGCAACAACCCTCCTCCCATCAGCGCGACGCCAAGCTCCATCACCGCGCGCGGGCCGGCGCGATCCATCAGACGGCCGATCAGAGGGCTGACCGCGCCCGACACCACGAAGCCGAATGAGAAGGCGCCCGCGGTGACACCACGCTCCCAGCCGAATTCGGAGATGATCGGCGGAAAGAACAGCGAGAACGCGGTGCGGGCGTTGACGCCGACAGCCATGGTGACGAATGTCACCGCGACGATAATCCACCCGTAGTAGAACGGAAGCGGCATTCCTCTCCTGCCTGTCCCGCTGCTCACGGGCGCCGCGTCCAGGAAGCGGCATTGACGGCGCCGACCGGGGCCTCGCCCCTGATGATGGCGGCGACCTGCCGGACGGTCTCGGACGACTGGTGCTCGATCGCCTGCGGCGTCAATCCGCCGATATGCGGCGTCGCGATCACGTTCGGCAGCTTTGCGAGCTCCGGCATGGGCATCTGATCCGGCGCGCGGCCGACGTCCAGCGCGGCGCCTGCGATGCGGTTGTCGCGTAACGCCGCCGCCAGCGCCGCCTCATCGACGAGGTTGCCGCGCGACAAATTGATGAAGAAGGCGTGCGGCTGCATCCGCGCCAGCGCCGCGCGCCCGATCAGATTTTCGGTTTGCTCGTTGGCGATCGCGAGACACACGACATAGTCGGCGCGACCAAGCAGCTCGTCGAGCGGCAAGTGCTTGATATCGGGGTCGCCGATGCTCACGAAGGGATCGGCGACCAGTGCCTCCATGCCCAACACCTTCGCAATCTCAGCGAGATAGCGGCCAATGCTGCCATACCCGATGATGCCGATCCGGCCGCCGGCGAGCTGCCGCCCCATCCTGACTTCGGGCTTGCACTCCGCATGGTAGTCGGCGGTGGCGCGCGAAATCCCGCGCGACAGATCGACCATGAATCCGATCGCGAGCTCGGCCACCGACTGGACAAAGCCCGGGCTCGCCCGCGTCACCAGCACGCCTGCGGCAGAAGCCGCCTCCACATCGATGTTGCGGATATCGACCGCGCAACGAACGAAAGCGCGCAGTTTTGGAAGCTGCGGAAAAATCTCGCCGCGCCCTTCCGTCACGCGATCGGCGACGATGATGTCGACGTCACGCGCGGCCTCGATCAGGCCGGCTGCATCAAGCGGCTCGTCGTCTTCATGCAGCTTGACCTCTCCCAGCGCCTGCAGCCCTCTGAGGCTGCGCTCGCCGTAATATTGATCCCGGAACGCGGGCGTAGGGGTCAGCAGGATTTTCAAGGCTTCTTCCTCTTCAATAGCCGAGCGCGCGCGGCAATACGGTGCTGATGGCCGGCACGAAAGCAACCACCAGGAGACACAGCAACAACAATCCCAGATAGCCCAGGATCGGCTTCACGGTCTGCTCGATCGGCACGTTGCCGATCAGGCAGGCGCCGTAAAGCCCAAGACCGAGCGGCGGCGCGAACAGGCCCAGGCCCATCGAGATCACCAGCACGACTCCGAAATGCAGGGGATCGATGCCGAGCTTGACCGCGACAGGCAACAACAGCGGTCCGAAGATGATCAGCGCCGCCGCGCCCTCCAGCACGGAACCCATCACGATCAGGACTGCGATCGACAGCAGCATGAACAGCCAGACGCCGTTGGTCTTCGACAGCGACAGCATCATGTCGCCCACCGCATGCGGCACCTGTTGCAGCGTCAGGATGAAGGCGAGCGACTGCGCCGCGGCGACAATGAACAGGACTAGCCCCGAGCGCGTCGCCGCCTGGATGAAGCTATCGGTCGCCGTCCTGAGGCTGAGTTCGCGGAATACGAGACTGCCGACCACGACGGCATAAAGGGCAGCGAAAGCGGAAATCTCCGTCGCGGTAGCAAAGCCGCTCTTGAAGCCAAAGAAGATCATGAAGATCAGCCCGAACGAGGCGATGGCGCCGCTCCACAGGCCGGACACGGCGGTCCGCGGCACACCTTCGTCAGCTGAAGCCGGCCGCTTTCCGAACACGACCGACACCGTGATCAGCGCCACTGCCATCAGCCCCGCAGGCAGCATGCCGGCGACGAACAGCCCGCCGATCGAGAGATTGGCGACGAAGCCCAGGATAATCAGGTTGATGCACGGCGGAATGGTCTCCGCCATTACTGCGGACGCCGCCAGCAACGCGACCGCGCTTCCGGGGTTCTGCCGCGAGCGGCGAGCGGCGGGAATCAGCACCGAGCCCACCGCGGCGACGTCGGCCATCTTGGAGCCGGAGATACCAGAGAACAGCACCATAGACGTCACCATGACGACGTTGAGGCCGCCCCGCATGTGACCGACGGAGCGCTGCAGCAGTTCGATGAGGCGAACCGACATACCGTTGGCCTCCATCAGGTAGCCGACCAGGATGAAGAACGGGATCGCCAGGAGTACGAAATTGTCGATGCCGCGCGCCATCTGCTGCGCGAAGATGACGCCGGGTAGCGTGCCCTCGACCCAGATGAAGATCAGCGCCGCCAGCGCCAGCGCAAAGCCGATCGGCAATCCGCCGAACAGCGTGATAAAGAAGCCGACCAGCATCAGCGTGCCCGACGACGGCACTGACGCGGGGCTGAGAAAATCCCACGCCAGATAGAGACCGGCGATCAGGGCTGCCGCAACCACTCCAGCGATCGCGTCGCGTACCGGACGCGCACGGAAAATATCGAGCGCGAAGGCTGTCATGAACAATGCGCCGATGCCCATCGGATAGAAGGTCAGTTCCAACGGCAAGCCGGAGCCGGTGGTCTGGCCCGACGTCAAGCCGCCGAGCTTTATGGCGTTGAACGCCACATAGGCCGCAATTACGCTGATGAGCAGCGCGCTCAGGGCATCGACCACGGCGCGGACCTTCACCGGCAGCATATCGGTGAAAAATGCCACCCCGAGATTTTCCGCCCGCGCGAGCGCACTTGCCGCACCGAAGAAGCTGGACCCGACCATGAGGCCGCGGGCGACGTCGTCGGCCCATTCCACCGGCGCATTGAACAGGAAGCGCAGCAGCACCGAACCACAGACCACCAGCAGGTCGGCTGCCAGCAGGATCGCCGCGACGGCGTCGCTTAGCGCCAGCAGCGAGGCCATGATCCAATAGCGGCCGGCCGGCGATAGCGCGGCGCCTGACATCGTCCGTCAAGCCTGGGTCGTGCGGATAATGTCGATGACTGATTTCGCCTCGGGGCGCGCCTTGATGAAATTGTCGGTTTGCGGGAGCACCCGTTTGCGAAAAGCTTCCTTGTCGCATTCAACCACCGTGACGCCCTTCTCCGCCAGGGCAGTCAACGCTTCCTTCTCCACCGCGAGGCCATGGGCGCGCGTGTCTACGGCTGCCTTTTTCGCCGCATCGAGAAAGCCCTCGCGCAGCTTCATATCCATGCGGTTGAAGGTGGCATCGCTGAAGTAGATTGCCAGCGGCGAGAAATTATGCTGCGTCAGCGCGTAGTTCTTCGAGGTTTCGTAGAACTTGCTGGCGAGGATGGTCGGCGGGTCATGTTCGAGCCCGTCGAGCACGCCAGCCTGCAACGCGGTATAGATTTCGCCGAACGCCAGCGGCGTTGCGGCCGCGCCCATCAGGCGAAGACATTCGGTGATGATTGGATTGGGCAGCGTGCGGATCTTCAGCCCCGCCAAGTCCTCCGGCGTCTTCACCGGCTTCTTTGCGAGCACGCTGCGGGCGCCGAAATTATACGCCCAGGCGATGATCCGGATATTGGCGCCCTTCAAGAGCGAGTCCTCGATCGGCTTGGCGGCGCCGGCGTCGAACGCCTTGGTTTGTTGCGGAAAGCTCGAGAAGAGATAGCCGAGGTCGAAGGTGCCGACGAGGGGAACCAGATTGGCCGAGATCGACGATCCCGACACCATCATGTCGATCACCCCGAGCTTGACGGAGTTGATGACGTCGATTTCCTGACCCAGTTGATTGTCGGGAAAGAACGTGACGTCGATCCGCTCGCCGAGCTCGTTCGCCTTCAGGTTTTTTACCAGATTGTCGTAATAGACGCGGCCGTTGGCGTATTTAGGATCGTTCGGCAGTGACGACGAGCATTTGAGTTTTAACGTCGCAGCTTCCGCGCGGTTGATGATCGCGGGCGAGAGAGCGAGCCCGGCGGCGGCGGCCGCCGACGATTTCATGAACGCGCGACGGCTGACAGGCACGATCTTCATGGGCTTCCTCCCCAAGTGTTCTTGTTACGACCGCGATCGTTGTCGCGGCCTGTTTCCTCAACTGTAGGGCCAAAGCGACGGCGCGGGCAAGGCCAGCGGCCTGTCGACGCACACCGTGCAGGCACCGTACGGACCGGCGAAGATCAGCGCACCTTGAAGGATTGGGTCCGCGGCAAGATCGACGACACAATTTTCCATTCTCGCGGCACAGTGTGTGTCCGAGTCCTTGCGAAGAGCGGCCTCGAGAAAGCAGAGGGCGCAGGGAAAGCCGGGTGCTCGCCGCACCCGCAGCCTCGCGCGCAACAAAAAAAGCGCACGAGCGTAGTCACCACAGGTTCGCCGAAACAATCCGACCTTCCCTGCGCAATGGTTTACGGCTTATTCCGCGCTCTCCCCGGTGACCGGGCTCTTTTGCCACCGTCGCTACGCTGGCTTAAGCGTAACTTGACACCAGCGTCGGGGTGCCAGGACCACACGGCTTTGCCGTCCGCCTTAAGCGTCGCTCGTCTTACGACACCAAAGCGTCCACCGCATCCCGCACCCAACGTTCGTGACGATCGCGAAACGTCCCTCTTGGTGAGGCAGGACGGCACGACTGTGAGGCTGATTTGGGGTCTTCGGCAATGCCAGGCGCATGCGACAGATTAACACGACGGGCAATTTTCGCATGACAGGCATGAGCGATCTGTCCGACGTTGGGCAAGCCGCGAGGTATCGGCGTCAACGACGAAATCCGCACAAACCTTCGTATAGCTCACTCATACCTTTCCATATCGGCCCCTTACGTCGGTACAATTGAGCCTTCGATCCCGGCCGATTTACTCTCGCTGCCGATTGGAAACAGCCGATTGCAGTGGGGCAGGATGCGCGCGTGCACGATCCTGGCCAAATATTGAGCGTCTTCCTTGGTACTAACGCAGAGGCTTTGGCAAAATGTCAGTTTCATCGAACGATACGGCGCTGTTCATCGATGGCGCCAATCTTTACGCCACGGCCAAGGCGCTCGGTTTCGATATCGATTACAGGCGCCTGCTCAAGGAATTCCAGAGCCGCGGAGCACTGCTGCGCGCGTTCTACTACACCGCGATCATCGAAGATCAGGAATTCACGTCCATCCGCCCGCTGGTCGACTGGCTCGATTACAACGGCTATACCGTCGTCACCAAGGCGACCAAGGAATTCATCGACGCGAGCGGCCGCCGCAAGGTGAAGGGCAATATGGACATCGAGCTCGCCGTCGATGCCATGGAACTGGCCGAGCATATCGGTCAAATGGTGCTGTTCTCCGGTGACGGCGATTTCCGCCCGCTGGTGGAAGCGGTGCAGCGCCGCGGCGTCCGCGTCACCGTGATCTCGACCATTTCCAGCCAGCCGCCGATGATCGCGGACGACTTGCGGCGTCAGGCCGACGTCTTCATCGACCTAGTGGAATTACGATCCAAGCTTGCCCGCGAACCGTCCGAACGCCTGGCATCGCGCGAACCACGCATTCAAGCGCAGCTTTGATCCGCTGGCCTCACCGTCTCAGGTGCCGGGCCCGCCGCGATGTCCCTTTAGCGCGGTGTCGAGGCACATGATCAAGGCTGGTACGGCGAATGGCTTCGCCAGGAAGCAAATCGCTCCGGCCGTCAGCGCCCGGGTGCGGACCCCTTCATCGGGAAAGGCCGTGATGAAGATAAACGGCACATCGTAACCCCGCGTTCGCATCGTCGCCAGCAGGTCCAAACCGCCCATCACCGACATCTGCATATCCGCGATCACGCAGGAGGTTTCACTCAAATGGGGTGATCGCAGGAATTCCTCGGCCGACGCGAATGTGTGGACGAAGTAGCCTCGCGATGCCAGGAGATTGTCGGTCGCAGCGCGGACCGATGGGTCGTCGTCAACAACGGAAATAACCGAAGGCATAGACAAGACGACCCTCCTGACGCGCCAAGCCGGTGCCTAAGCGTAGCTGCCAGTCGGAAAGTGGGCCGCTCGCCAAGATTGTAAAATCATACTTAGGTTTGTACGTTCGAAGGCTTGGCCTTACTAATTCGGAGCGTCTCAGCCATCCTGATCAAATCGGCCAACGAGCGCGCCCCCATCTTCTTCATCAGGTGCCCGCGATGGATCTTGACGGTAATCTCGGCAAGTCCAAGCTCTGCTGCTATCTGTTTATTCATCAAGCCGGAAGCGACCAATGCCAAAACCTCCCGCTCGCGGGAGGTCAAGGTCTCGAACATGGACTGCAAGTTCGAGACCGTCTTCTCAGCTTCGCGCCTGTTCCGATCCCGCTCAATCGCCTTTACCACGGCATCAAGCAGGTCCTGATCGCGAAACGGCTTGGTCAGAAAATCGACCGCTCCGCCCTTCATGGCCCTCACGGTCATCGGAATGTCGCCATGGCCGGTGATAAAGATAATCGGGATGTGAATGTTCGCGCTGGCCAGCTCGGTTTGAAGATCGAGCCCGCTCAATCCCGGCAGCCTGATGTCAAGGACCAGGCAGCTGGCGACGTCTGGAACCTTGCTTTGCAGCATTTCTGGCGCCGAGCCGAACGCCTCAACCTCCAAGCCGACCGATTGAAAAAGGTTGGTGAGCGCCCTGCGCATCGATGCATCATCGTCGATGATGAAGACGATCGGCTCCCGGACGTCAGCGGGTTCGTGCCCTCGTTTGGGTCGCTCGATCACGACGAATCCTCTTGATGCACGGGCAGAACGACTTGAAATGTCGCGCCTCGCCCCGCATTGCAGCAAGCTGACAGTTGTCCGCCATGAGCTTCCACAATCGAACGGCAGATCGAGAGTCCCATCCCCATGCCGCCGGATTTGGTGGTGAAGAAGGGATTGAACATGCGCTCCGCATCCTCTCTGGAGATTCCGACGCCGCAATCGGTTACGGTTAGAAAGACGCGGCGCATATCCTGCTGGCCTGACCGCATCGCCAGTTCGCGCGGTCGATCCGTGACTGATTGCATGGCTTCAATGCCGTTCATCACCAGGTTGATGATGACCTGTTGCAGTTGGACCCGGTCGCCCAGGATGATGGGCAGAGCGGGCGTCAGGTCCATTCGCAATGATACCTGGTTGCTGGTTAGCTCGCGCTGCACCAGCGCCACGGCCTCCCTGACGACCTCATTGAGGTCCAGCGGCACCTTCTCGATATCAGTCTTCTTCGCCAGCGCGCGGACGCGCCGGATCACTTCACCAGCCCGATTGCTGTCGTCGACGATCCATTCCACCGAACGGCGCGCGGCGTCGAGGTCGGGCGTTTCGCGGTCAAGCCAGCCCAGACACGCCGCCCCGTTGGCGACGATGGCCGCGAGCGGCTGGTTTATTTCGTGGGCGATGGAGGCCGTCAGTTCGCCCAGTGTCGTTACGCGGGTCACATGCGCAAGCTCCGCCTGCGCCTTGCGCAGTGCCTGTTCCGCTTCATCCGCGCGGATCATCGCGGTAATATCGGTGCTGACGCCCCTGTAACCGAGAAACTCGCGGTTCGCGCCGAAGAACGGTTTGCCGCTGGTCCTGACATAGATCGACGATCCTGTCCGGTTCACAGTGCGATACACCAGATCGCGAAATGGAAGATGCGCGTCGAGCGTCGCCCGATGTTGACTCCATTTTTCGGGTTCGGATTCGAGATCGCAGGCAATGTCCCAGCGATACGCGCCGATCAGGCCGGAGGCCAGGATGCCCGCAGCATTGGTATGTTCCGAAAGGTGGGTGACCCGGTGATCCGCCCCGGTCTCCCACAGCCAGTCGGAGGCCGTTTCGGCATAGTCGCGAAAGCGTTGCTCGCTTTCAAGCAGCGCAACAATGGCGTGTTCCAGCTGTTCTCTTGCGGCGTATTGCGCGGTGATGTCCATGTGCGTACCGACGAGCTCACTGACTTCGCCGTCGCGGTCGAGGACGGCATGCGCCACGGAATGTACGCGCTTGATGGATCCATCCGGGAGAACGATTCGAAAATCGAATTCGAGTTCTTCGCTCTTCTGTTCGACCGCCCGGCGCACCACTTTGCCGAGCTGCTGCAAGTCTTCCGCGGGGATACGAGCCTGGATAGCCGCCGCCGGTACGACCTCTTCCGGATCAAATCCAAACAGGCGAAATACTTCGGCCGACCGATAGATGAAATCGCCGCGGCGCACGTCCCAGGCCCAACTGCTCGTATGGCTCAAGCGTTGAGCTTCCGCCAAATAGGATTCGCTGCGACGCAGCCTTTGCTCCGCTTCCTTGGCCACCGTGACATCGGTGACCGCGCCGACAAACTCGAGGCCGCCGGACGCATTTATCGTGGCGCGCGCGAGCGCGAGGAGATGCTTTACCGAACCGTCCGGCATCAGCAACCGGTATTCATGCTCGAAATCGTTGCCGTCGCGCGAGGCCTGATCGACGGTCTTTTGCACGGCCGCGCGATCTTCCGGATGGGTGCGTTCAACGACGAACTGCAAGGTCGGCTTCGTCATAGGGTCACACTCGAATATCCTAAAGGTCTCGTTGGACCAGATGATCTCACCGGTGGCGACGCTCCAGCCGAAGCTGCCGGTTCGGCTCAATTCCTGTGCCTGGGCGAGATAGGCTTGGCTCTGCTGCAGGGCATTTTCCGTCTGCTTGCGCTCGGTGATATCCTCGCACGCGATCAGTAGGATGAGCTTGCCGTCGGAGCGACGCATAGCCTTGGCGTTTTCGCGCACCCACAGCATCGAGCTATCCTTCCTGATCTTCTGAATTTCCCAGGTATGAGATTGGCCGACGCTTTCCAGGCAGACCGCGACGCACTTGCGAACGAACGCGCGATCTTCCTCAACAAAGACACCCAGCACGGATTGGCCAATCAGCTCCGCCGGTGAATAACCGAGTTGGGCGGCGCCGAAGGTGTTCACATTCAGAACCGTTCCGTCCGCATCGACCATGAAGTACATGACCGGGTTGTGCTCGAAGACTTCGCGCCATTCCGTTTCGCTGTCACGCAAATCGACCTGACTACGCCGGAGCTTCGCCTCGGTCTCGAGCGCCGCCTCCTTTTCCTCGCGGGTATTTCGGATCAGGCGCGTCACAATCAACGACGTAAAAAAGAAGGCGAACAGCACCACGACATCGTGCGGTGCGTCGAGCCTGAACTGGAAGATTGGCGGAGCAAAGAAATAAGCCAAGCTTGTAACCGACACGATCGAAAGCAGGGCTGACGCCGTAAAGCTGCCCATGAGGGAGAACAGCACGATCACAATCAAATAGGCGAAGGCCGCCGTGGCGAGGTCGACGTGAAGCCAAAGGAAAGCCAGCGTCACCAGCATCAGCACGATGCTGCCGAGGAAAAACTGCGCGGCTAAACGTGCCAAATTCCTGGTCTGGTTGCGCTTCATTCGCAAACCGTCCCGGCTCTCTCCGGCGGACCGTCCGGCGCTCCCCTGTAGACCAGATTAGAGCATTTTGAGCGAAAAATCGGCAATTCGTTCAGGGCTTAGCGAGGTTATTGGACGCGGTTCCACGAGTGCTCGGATTATAAACCTTCGTATAGCTGTCCCAACCCTTTCGATGTCGGACATTTACCTCCGTACGATTGAGCGATCCACCTCAATCGCTTTAGCCTCGCTGCCGATCGGGAATAGCCGTTTGCGGGACGCAAATGGGAGGTGGCACACCGGAGAGTGAGACTCTGCACCCCGTGCCCCCATGCACCGCGCGAAATGGCAGACCACCACCGATCCGGAAAGCCGCACTTCACTTCACGCGTACGGGACATGCGATCGCGACAACGAATGCTCGATGGGCAATACCCAGGAGAGATCCACAGGAGACGGAAATGCTCGACAATCCTCAGCACCTCCCGCATAGCGCAACGAAACAATGCGCTATTTGCAACGGAAAGTTCGGCCTCGTCCGCTATTACTCCTGGCGAACCGCCCTTTGTTCAAAGAGGTGCCTTGAACAGTTCAAGTTCCGTCGGGAAGGCGACCGCAGATGGTTATGGCGATCTCGCGCCGCCTGAGGACAGTGGCAGCGCGTATCGGGCAGCAATTTCCTGCCGCTCGGCATTTCGCAACGAGGAGCCGGCAAGTTGAACCTTCGATGCACGCTTCTCTGGCTCTGCTGCGTTAACCGCTCCACTGCGGTGAGCCGTCCCGCTCATCGAAAATCGCGCAAGAGCCTCTTGAATGGCTCAGATGGAAACGACGAAGGGGACGGACCATCATGAAATTCATACTGGTCAATCACAGGACACCTCTCAGCCCGTCGACCTGTATCGAGTGTTCCCGATCGCTAGAAGCGGGCTACCTGCGAGATGTGTCCACGCAACGCAAGTACTGTGACCACCACTGTTACCTTCGATACGAGGCCAAGAGCCTGTTCATGCCGTGGCTTGCTATCACGCGCGCCGATCATGGGCCTTCGATGAACTATCCCGCCCAACTCGGCATGATCACCTCGCTGGCGGCCGCTTCGTGCTGGTGTTACGCCATTCCCATGACAGTGGCCTCAATTTCGCTGGTCGAGAGCGCCCTTCGCATGCACGACTTGATCGCGGCGGAGAGGTTTCGGGTACCTATCCCAAGCTGACCAGGTGCGCATGACGCATTGCGCGCCGATGCTGCCCAAAGTCTGGGGCACGCCGCGCACGGTCGCAGAACCGGCGGCCGATAGTTGCCTCGGCTATACCTTGGCGCAGTCCGGCGCCAATCCATGGGCGTTCGGCAGGCGGGCCGGGATCGCGCCGGAGCCGCCCTGGGATTTCGGCCTCACCTGAAGCTTTGAAAAATGCTGTAGTCTGGCGTTTCCGATCATGACCGCGGAGGGCCGAGAACTGATGGCGCAGATTGCTTCCGATAAGGTCGATGCCTGGCCGCTGTTTCGCTCGCTCGCCTCCTATCGGGCAAGCTTCTTGCCGGCCGACCTGATCGCCGGGCTTACGCTTGCCGCCATTGCCATCCCCGAGCAGATGGCGACCGCGCGTCTCGGCGGTTTCTCCCCCCAGATCGGGTTTTTCGCCTTCATGGCGGGATCGCTCGGCTTTGCGATGTTCGGGGCCAATCGCTTCCTATCATGTGGCGCCGATTCCACCATCACACCAATTTTTGCCGGCGGGCTCGCGCTTTTGGCGGCGGCCGGTTCTCCCGAATACCAGGCGCTCGCCATCGCGCTCGCATTGATGGTGGGCGTGATGCTGATGGCAGGCGGGATATTTCGCCTTGGCGGGATCGCCAACCTGCTGTCTGTTCCGGTGACGGTCGGCTTCCTCGCCGGTATCTCCGTGCACATCCTGGTCTCGCAGATGCCGAGCGTGCTCGGCCTGTCAACCCCAGGCGGATCGACGCTCGATCGGATCGGCGTCCTTGGCCAACAACTCTCCCAAGCCAACATCTTTACCGTCTGTATCGGCTTTGGCGTATTGGCCGTGGTATTCGCTTCCGAGGCCATCAGCCCCAAGATCCCGGGCGCGTTGATTGGACTGGTCGCAGCCACCACGGCCGTGATCTGGGCCGGCCTCGAGGGCAAGGGTGTGCGGGTGGTCGGGGCGGTTCCGGGAACGTTGCCGACGCTGACGTTTCCGGAGATCTCGCCCGAGCGTTGGGTACGGTTGCTGCCGCTTGCCTTCGTGATCGTCGTCGTCATCATGGTGCAGACCGCAGCCACCACGCGGTCGTTCCCCTCCGATCCTGATCGGCCCGCCGACGTCGACCGCGATTTTCTCGGCGCCGGCGCCGGCAGTATCCTCGCAGGCCTGTTCGGCGCCTTTCCGGTGAACGCGAGCCCGCCGCGGACGGGCATCGTGTCGGAGACCGGCGGACGGTCGCAACTATCCGGGCTTGCCGCCGTCTTCATCGTGCTCGCGCTGCTGACAATCGGCACGACGCTGCTGAAGCACGTTCCCGATGCGGCGCTGGGCGGCATCCTGCTGTTCGTGGCGCTGCGGATCATCCGCCTGCGCCAGATCGCCATGATCTGGCGGCAGTCGAAAGCCGAATTCCTGTTGATCGTCGCCACCGCGGCCTTGATCATCGTCCTGCCGATCCAGCAGGGCGCCGGCCTCGCGATCTCGCTGTCGCTGTTGCACGGCATCTGGAGCGTTACCCGCGCACGCCTTGTCGTGTTCGACCGCGTGCCGGGCACAACGATCTGGTGGCCGGCCAATCCGCACATGGCGGGCGAACGTGTTCCCGGCGTGGCGGTCGTTGGATTGCAGGCGCCGCTTTCGTTTCTCAACGCTCCCAGTTTCCGCAACGATGTGCTCAACATCCTTCAAGCTCCGGCGGCGAAGCCCGGCCTGCTGGTGCTGGAAGCCAGCGGCATCGTGGAAATCGACTTCACCGCGGCGCAGATACTGCTCGATCTCTTCAAGGCATGCCGTGAGCAAGGTGTCACGATCGCGGTGGCGCGGCTTGAATCGACGCGGGCGCAAGCCGCGTTTGAACGGTTCGATCTTTACGAGGTCCTGCCGAAAGAGCGTGTCTTCCTCAGCGTCGACGAAGCGGTCCGCGTGCTGACCGCGGCCTGACGAGGCCTTCATTCATCCTGCTCAGCCTTTCGAGCGGGTGCGGATCATGAAGGTTTCGTAGGAGTATTCCGCGACCTGCCACCAGAGATTCTCGTCGTTTCGGAACTCCATCTGCGAATCGTAGATCTTCTTGAAGTCAGGGTTGGAGGCAGAGGTCTCGGCATTGACCTCATTCGATGCTTTCAGACAGGCCTCCATGATCGCCTGACTGAACGGCCGCAGCAGCGTCCCGTTCGCCACCAGGCGCTTGAGCGCTTGCGGGTTGCGCGCATCATAGCGCGCCTGAACATCCATGTTGGCGTAGCCGCAGGCGATCGTGAGCAGCGATTGATAGGCCTTCGGCAGCGCATCCCACTTCTCCGAGTTGATGAAGAAATGCAGCGCCGTCCCGCCCTCCCACCAACCGGGGTAGTAGTAATATTTGGCGATCTTGTAGAAGCCGAGCTTCTCGTCGTCGTAGGGACCGACCCATTCGGTTGCGTCGATGGTGCCCTTTTCCAACGCCGGATAGATATCGCCGCCGGCGATTTGCTGCGGAACGGTGCCAAGCTTGGAAAGGGTCTTCCCAGCCCATCCACCGATCCGCATTTTGAGGCCGTTGAGGTCGTCGACCGTGTTGATCTCCTTGCGGAACCAGCCGCCCATCTGGGTGCCGGTGTTGCCGCCGGCGATGGCGTACAATTTGGATTTCCTGCCAAACTCATTGAGCATGTCCTGGCCACCGTGGTCCTGGAACCAGGCATTCTGCTGGCGCGAGTTCAACCCGAACGGGACGGAGCAATAGAGCGCGAAGGTCGGGTCCTTGCCGATGAAGTAATAGGCGGCGGTGTGGCACATCTCGACGGTGGCATTGGATACCGCGTCGAGCGCCTGCAGGGCGGGAACGATCTCGCCGCCGGCGAAAGGCTGGATCTGAAACTTGTTATCGCTGGCTTCGGCGACGTATTTCGAAATCGTCTCCGAGGCACTGAAGGGAACGTCGAGCGATTTCGGCCAGCTCGTGGTGCAGCGCCATTTCAGCTCGGGCATCGATTGCGCGATGGCCGGCGCGGCAACGCTGGTGGACACGGCCAGCCCGGCGCCTGCCGCTTTCAGGAATTCACGACGTTTCATGGGGTCCTCCCTTTCGATCTTTTGTGGCGTAACCGCCAACCCATGTCGATTACACGTGAGGTCGCTTAACCGCGATCTTGTTGGCCGACGTTACCCAAAGACTAACCCCGGGAATGCCATGACGATACCAGACGCTGGAATTCCAGGGTAGCCAGACTCCCGCCCTCCCCAAAACGACTCATTGCCGCAGCTCCGGGTGCGCGCCCAGCACGTCCTGCCGGATCGATACGGCCTGGATGCCCCGAAAGAGGATCCGCGCTGTCCTCAGATCAACACGCTTGCGACCGCACCGTAATGGATGCAGGATTTTGCGACGAGATCCTCCAATGCACGCAGGTCTCGGCAATCGGTCGATGCGTGAGGGGTGACGAGCATGGTTTCGCTGCATCTGCCGCTCTGGCTTCGTTTAGTCCTGCTTGTCGGCGTTTTGGGTCTTGCGTCAGGCGCGTGCCTCCTTGCCTATCGGTATTATACTTACCCGGTTACGCTGAGCGTGGCGGTCGGGTCGGTCGACGGAGAGGCCGCCAACGCGATGTCGGCCATTGCAAGCCGGCTGGTGGCGACCGGCGCGCCGGTGCGCTTCAAGGTTATCGACAGCGGCACGGCACTTGAAGCCGCCAAGGCCTTTGCAGCAGGCAAGGCGGACCTCGCGGTCGTTCGCGGTGACGTCGGTGACCTGTCGCAGGCCCAGGCCGTGGTCGTCGTCAGCCATATGGTCGCGCTCATCATTGCGCCACCCGGTTCGACCATCGACGGCGTCGACAAATTGAAGGGCCGCCGGGTGGGCGTGCTTGGCGGGGACGCCAACAGCAAAATTGTCGACGTGCTGAGCAAGGAATATGGGCTTGATCGGGCGAAGGTGTTCAAGGACATCGCCGTGCCGGATGCCCGTCGCGCCATTCAATCCAAGGAGGTGAGCGCGCTGCTTGTCGTGATCCCGCTGGCGGAAAAGTATCTGTCGCTCGTGAAGGGCGTATTCCAGCAGGGCCCAAAGGTATTGCCGGTGCTCGTCCCGATCGACTCAGCCGCGGCGATCGCACAGACCGAACGCGCTTATGAAAGTTTCGACGTGCCCAAAGGTACGCTGCGGGGCGCGCCGCCCGTCCCGGACGATGATCTGACCACCTTGAGAACTTCGCTATACCTGGTTGCCAACAAGAAGCTGAGCTCCGACCTGATTGCCGGTCTGACGCAGACGATCATGAAGGTGCGCAGGGAACTCATGGCGGAGCAACCGCTCTTCGCGCAGATCACCGCGCCCAGCACGGACGCGGACGCCTACCTTCCTCTGCACCCCGGTGCGGCGGCCTTCTACAATGGCACCCAGCAGAGCTTCATGGATGAATACAGCAACTGGATTTATTTGACGCCGATGGCACTGGGGGGTGCCGCCACCCTGCTTGCCGCAGCCTGGAAATTTCTCGGGCTTGGCACGCCCATGACCAAACAGGGCCCCTTAGACTCCCTCTATGCCCTTGCGCGCCGGATCAGGAACGCCGGCACGGAGGCTGAGCTTTTGGAAATCGAAGAAGAGATCGACACAATTCTGAGGGAGCAACGCGCCAGATCCGCTGCGGGCGACGAGACCGCGGTCGATGACGCCACGTTGAACGTAGCGGCGCACCGACTGGAGAGCCTGATTCACGATCGACGGACGATGCTTGCGAAGAGGCCGGCCGTCATCTCCGCGGCTTGAACGAAGTCGCGTCTGCCGGCACGCCGTCATGGCCGCAGCTCTGGATGCGCACTCAGCACGTCCTCCCGGATCGATACGGCCTGGATCGCCCGAAAGAGGATCCGCGCCGTCCTGAGATCATTGGCTTTCATGCACAGGTTGATGATCTCGCTGACGGCGGCATCGCGCATCAGGTCATCCGACATCTTCATCGCGATCTCCATCGCGGTCCTGGCGGCGCGTTCGAACCTTTCGGTGTCGTGTTCGCTGTTCCTGATATTCGATTTCCTATTGGGTTTCTTGTTGTCTGCGGGCGCGGCACGACCACCGACCCTCTCGGCACTATCGCTGCCCGAGCGGCAGATGTTGCGGATCCTGTCGGCGGCCTCGATGTCGCCGAGCGGCCATTGAATGGCCTCGTCCCAGATTTCCGTGGGCTTACTCTTGTTGAACAACCACATCGCAATGCCCTGCAATATCGGCGGAGCATAGAACGCAGTGGCAGGATCGGCGAGATGCTTTTTACGACGTTCGCCGCGGCCCGATCGCCTCGAATTGACCCTTCTGTTCGTCGCTGAGCGTTGCGTAAAAGTCTTCAAGCGCTGCCTTTACCAGCTTGACCGCCTGCAGCATCATGTCGAGCCTGTTGCCGGCCGCGGCGAGCCGTGCCGGCGGCGTCACGGCATCGTCGGTTGGGCACGAAGCCTTGAGCATGTCCGCCGCCTTGGCACTGGCACCCTGAAGTGTTTCAAGGCTCGCGCGTTGCGCCTCGGTTGGATGCAATCGGGCCTCGACCTCCGCGGTCGGCCACTGCAGTGCGGCAGGCGGCGCAGCGCTGCAGCTCGCAACGAGCGACCCATTGCCCTGCTTCTTGCGCTCATTCTCGGCGATCCCATTGAGCCCCGCCTTCTGCTCATCGTTCAACAGGCCGTAGAATTTCTCCAGCGGCGGCTGCACCGTTGCTACCCCTGATATCATCGCCTCGATGCGCGCTTGCATCGCTGCCAGCCTGCCCGGCGCGGTGAGGGTCATCTGTGTCGGGCACGCTGCGCGAATTCTCTGGGCGGCCGCGATCGACGCGTTGGCAAGATCGTCAAGTGCGGCGCGCTGCCCTTCGGTCGCCTCGATCGCTTGCGCAATTTGGTCGATCGGAAGGCCGGCAATTTCGCTTCTGTCGTCGCCGCACAACTGCGCCAGCCGATCGATAGCCGTATTCCGGCTACGGGACGCGCGGCGCGGCGAATAGTAGTAACCGCTCAGCTCATCGTACCCGTAGGGCGCAAATATGCCGGCGTAAATATCAGGGTAGCCGTAGCCCCAGAACGGCGCGCCAAATCCATAGCCCCACATCGCGTAGTCATAGATATCGTAGTAGGCGAACGGCCAGAACACCGGGCCGACCCATCCATATCCGCCATTGCCGTGCTGCCACCATCCACCGGCGCCGCCGCCATGCCAGCCTGCCAGCGCGGCACCGGCGGCAATTTGCGCGCGAGCCGCGGGATTGCCCAGCACGCGCCCGTTGCGCAAGGCGCCGCCGCGCGAGAGCGAGTTCAGCGCGTGGTGGACGCCACGGACATTTCGGACTGAGGCCGAACGGGAAAATGCGGATCTGCCGCCCATGTGGCGCGCGCCACCGAAATGGGCAGCGTGAAAGCCATGGTGGCCGCCCCCGCCATGAAAATGGCCGCCACCGTGGAAGTGGCCGCCGCCGTGACCACCACCGTGGCCGCCGCCACCGTGGCCACCGCCACCGTGGCCGCCGCCGCCATGACCACCGCCGCCGCGCCCGAACGCGGCGCCCGATAGCGCGCTCACCAGAACAACGACGGCAATCCCGCTAATTAGCTTGAGCACGGCACCCTCCCCGCGTCCCCTTGACTTGGCACCGTCGGAAAAGACGCACAGGTGAGGCAAAGGTTCCGTGTCGGCCCTACGCCGCCGGCACGATCTTTCCGGGATTGAAGATATTCTGCGGATCGAGCGCCCGCTTCAGCGCGCGCATGGCATCGAGCGCCTCGGGGCCGAGTTCAGCCTCCAAGTACTTCTGCTTGCCTTGGCCAACGCCATGCTCACCGGTGCAGGTGCCGCCCATCGACTGCGCGCGCTCGACCAGGCGGTGCATGAAATCCTCGCCGCGAGCCATCTCCTCGCCGTCGTCCACGTCGCACACCAGCGAGCAGTGGAAATTGCCGTCACCGACATGACCGACGATCGGCGAGAGCAGCTTGAGGCGCTTTAGATCCTCTTCGGTTTCGGTGACGCAATCGGCAAGCCGGGAAATTGGTACGCAGACGTCGGTCGCCACGACGCCTGCGCCCGGCCGCAGCGCCTTCACCGCCCAATAGGCGTCATGCCGCGCCTGCCACAACTTGTTGCGGTCCTCGGGCCGCGTGGTCCAGGAGAACTCGCCGCCCCCGCATTCTTTCGCGATCTCGCCGAAATTTTTCGATTGCTCCGCGACCTCGTTCGCAGTGCCGTGAAATTCCAGCAGCAACAACGGCGTCTCCGGCAGCGACAATTTCGAATAAGCATTGCAGGCCTTGACCTGTTCGGCGTTGAGCAGCTCGATCCGGGCGACGGGAATGCCGGTTTGGATCGCAAGTATCGTGGCCTGGCAGGCGCCGCCCACGCTGTCGAACGAACAAGCGGCGGCCGCGATGGTTTCGGGAATGCCGCGAAGCTTGATAGTGAGTTCGCAGATGATGCCGAGCGTGCCCTCGGCACCGACGAACAGGTGCGTCAGGTCGTAGCCGGCCGAGGATTTCTTCGCCCGCGTTCCAGTGCTGATGATCTCGCCGTCCGCGCGCACCACTTTGAGCGCCAGCACGTTGTCGCGCATGGTGCCGTAGCGCACTGCATTGGTGCCCGATGCTCGGGTCGAGGCCATCCCGCCGAGCGAAGCGTCAGCGCCGGGGTCGATCGGGAAGAACACGCCCTGATCGCGCAGATACTCGTTCAAAGCCTTGCGGGTGACGCCGGGCTCGATCACACAATCCAGGTCGTCGGCGTGGACCTCGAGCACCCTGTTCATGTCGCGCAGGTCGATCGAGATGCCGCCGGCCGGCGCGTTGACATGGCCCTCCAGCGACGTGCCGGTGCCAAAGGCGATCACGGGCACGCGATATTTGGCGCAAATCCGCACCGTATCCTGGATGTCGGCGGTCTCCCGCGCCATCACCACAGCGTCGGGCGGCTGCGGCGGCAACCAGGTGGTGGTATGGGCATGCTGATCGCGCACCGCCTGCGAGGTGATCAGCCGGTTGCCGAACCGTGCTGCGAGCGCTTGCAGCGTGCTCGCCAGCGCCTGCGGTTCCGGACGCTTCAAATTGCTTGTTGTCGTTGTCGCCACAAAATCCCTCCCAGCTTCAGGGGACCGTGACAAAGGATATATAAGGGGTCAAGAGATCAGGTCCAACAGACAGGGATGGATAATGACGACCGTTGCCGCCGCCAAAGAGTTGCCGCTGCCGCCAGCGCCTTTTGTATCTTCGGTGATGAGAATCGAGCCGCAATGGATCGACTATAACGGCCACCTCAACATGGCCTATTACAACGTGATGTTCGACCGCGCCATCGACGAATTATGGCTCAAGCTCGGGATCGGACCGGCCTACATGAAGGAGCGCCACGGTTCAACCTTTACCGCCGAATGCCATGTTCGCTACTTGCGGGAGATCAATCTCGGCGATCCCGTGCAGATTTCGATCCTGCTGATCGGTGCGGACGAGAAACGTCTACATACGTTCGAAGAGCTGCGTCACGCGACCGAAGGCTGGCTGTCGGCCACTTCCGAAAACATGACCATTCATATCGACATGAATGCGCGCAAAACCGCGCCGTTTCCGCCCGACATTGGCGAGCGCATTCAAGCCGTCGCCAATGCCCACGCCGCCGTGCCGCGCCCCGAGGGCATCGGACGCAAGATCGCGATGCCGCCGAAATAGCGCATCAAGCGAGGACCTCGGGCCGGCGCCCGCGCGCTACACTGACCACGGCCGAGACAACGAACAGCACAACCGCGAGAAAGAAGAGGACCTTGGCGATTTGGATGGAGGCGCCGGTGATACCGCCGTAGCGCACAAGAGCTGCGATCAAGGCAATGATCAGGAACGCAACAACCCAAATGTCCATGGTCAGGACCTTCTGTCTCCAATTCTGGACGCAGCCGGCGCGCCTGCTGTTTGCAGCGCAGCCCAAGAACCAATCCTGTCCGGAAATGAAGGTTCCGGGCTGGGAAATACTGAAAATTGCCGGGAATTAAGGGAACAAAATCCGCTGCTCGATCTCGAAATGGCGCCCCGGCGGAGCTGCCGGATAAGTCTGTAAAACCGGCCATCGAAACCCCATATCGCCTTTAATCCCTGCTAAGAAAGCTCCCCTTCGCGGCCCCGCGGTGCCATCGTGGGGATGAAGACGATTCGCATGACTGAGCCGAGCAAACTTGTTCATTCCGGCGTTCCCGACCACCAGCCTCCGGCTGGCGGCATCGCCGCGCGTGCGCGTGCCGCGGCCGGCGGGCCGAAATATCTCGCCGGCCTCAATCCGGAACAGCGCGAGGCGGTCGAGACGCTCGAGGGCCCGGTGCTGGTGCTGGCCGGGGCCGGCACCGGCAAGACGCGTGTCCTGACCACGCGCATCGCCCACATCCTGAGCCAGGGCCGCGCCCGTCCCAGCGATATCCTGTCGGTGACCTTCACCAACAAGGCGGCGCGAGAGATGAAGCTGCGCCTCGGACAGATGCTGGGCCAGGCGGTCGAAGGCATGCCGTGGCTCGGCACCTTCCATTCGATCGGCGGACGCATCCTGCGCACCCATGCCGAGATGGTGCAGTTGAAATCCAATTTCACCGTGCTCGATGTCGACGATCAGGTGCGGCTGTTGAAGCAGCTCCTCCAGGCGGAGAATATCGACGACAAGCGGTGGCCGGCGCGCATGCTGGCCGGCCTGATCGACGGCTGGAAGAACCGCGGCCTGATGCCGTCGCAGGTGCCGCCGGGCGAAGCCGCGATCTTCGCCAACGGCAAGGGCGGCAAGCTCTATGCGAGCTATCAGGAGCGGCTGAAGATTCTCAACGCGGCCGATTTCGGCGATCTCCTGCTGGAGAACATCCGGTTGTTCCGCGAGCACCCCGACGTGCTCCGGCAGTATCAGCAGCGCTTCAAGTTCGTCCTGGTCGACGAATATCAAGATACCAACGTCGCGCAGTATTTGTGGCTGCGATTGCTGGCGCAGGCGCCCTCTTCTCTCACCTCGCCCCGCTCGCGGGGAGAGGTCGATGCACGAAGTGCATCGGGTGAGGGGGAGTCTCCACCAGCTCAGTCAGCGGAGGCTGCCCCTCACCCCGACCCTCTCCCCGTGAAGGACGGGGAGAGAGAGAAGAGCGCGCATACCGCGACGCCCGCGCCCTCCCCGCCCGCCAAAAACATCTGCTGCGTCGGCGACGACGACCAGTCGATCTACGGCTGGCGGGGTGCGGAGGTCGACAACATCCTGCGCTTCGAGCACGATTTTCCCGGCGCCAAGGTCATTCGCCTCGAACGCAACTACCGCTCCACCGGCCACATCCTGGCTGCCGCCTCGCATCTGATCGCGCACAACGAAGGCCGGCTCGGCAAGACGCTACGCACCGAGGACGTCGACGGCGAGAAGGTCACCGTCACTGGCGCCTGGGATTCGGAAGAGGAAGCCCGCGCCATCGGCGAGGAGATCGAGGAGTTGCAGCGCGGTGGCAACAACCTCAACGAGGTCGCGATCCTGGTGCGGGCCTCGTTCCAGATGCGCGAATTCGAAGATCGCTTCGTCACCCTCGGCCTGCCTTATCGCGTGATCGGCGGCCCCCGCTTCTACGAACGCGCGGAAATCCGCGACGCGCTGGCTTATTTGCGCACCATCAATTCGCCGGCCGACGATCTGGCATTCGAGCGCATCGTCAACGTGCCCAAACGTGGCCTCGGCGACGCCACGGTGCAGATGCTGCACGATCACGCCCGCAAGCGCCGCATCCCGTTGTTCGAGGCGGCGCGCGCCGTGGTCGAGACCGACGAGCTCAAGCCGAAGGCGCGCGGCGGGTTACGCGATCTGATTTTGCAATTCGACCGCTGGCGCGCGCAACGCGAGGTGACCTCGCATACGGAGCTCGCCGAAATCGTGCTCGACGAGAGCGGCTATACCGAAATGTGGCAGAAGGACCGTTCCGCCGACGCCGCCGGCCGGCTCGAAAACCTCAAGGAGCTGGTGCGCTCGATGGAGGAATTCGAGAACCTGCAAGGCTTCCTCGAACACATCTCGCTGGTGATGGATCGCGACGGCGGCGCCGAGGACGAAGCGGTTTCGCTGATGACGCTGCATTCGGCCAAGGGGCTGGAATTCGACAATGTCTTCCTCCCCGGCTGGGAAGAGGGACTGTTTCCAAGCCAGCGCACCCTCGACGAACAGGGCCGCGCCGGGTTGGAAGAAGAGCGCCGTCTGGCCCATGTCGGGCTGACCCGCGCGCGGCGCCGCGCCAAACTCTATTTCGCCACCAACCGGCGCATTCACGGCACCTGGTCGACCACGATCCCGTCGCGCTTCCTCGACGAACTGCCCGCGCCCAATGTCGAGATCACGGAATCCAAGGGCGGCTCGGGCTGGGGCGGCAGCGGCGGCTATGGCCCTTCGCGATTCGACAATGTGGAATCCTTTGGCTCCAGCTACACGACGCCGGGCTGGCAGCGCGCCCAGGCCAACCGTGCGCGCGGCCAGAATAACCGCAAGGGGCAGGCCCGCGGCGGCTTCGAGGAGGAGCAATCGCCGTTCTCAGGCTCGCGCAGCGATGCCTCAGGCTCGCGCGGCGAAAGCGGTGGTTTCGCGCGCAACAAGCGCGCGCCACTGACCATCGAAGGCGAATTGGTCGCGAAATCGACCGGCACGGTTTCGGAATTTTCGCTGGACGACCGGGTGTTTCACGACAAGTTCGGCTACGGTCACGTCGTGAAGATCGACGGCAACAAGCTCACCATCGCCTTTGAGAAGGCCGGCGAGAAAAAGGTGGTCGATAGTTTTGTGGAGCGGGTCTAGCTCTCACTTAAGGGGCAGGATGGAAGCCTGACTGAGGTTCACCGTGGCACATTACATTGCCATTATTGAGGATGCAGGACCGGATTGCGCCGTAGGCGTATGGTTTCCGGACTTACCCGGCTGCACGTCCGCGGGTGACGATATTGACGAGGCCTTACGCAACGCGCCGGAGGCGCTAGAACTATATGCTGAGAGCTTTGCAGCGGATGGCAAGCCGATGCCTGGCCCACGCACATTGACAGAGCTGAGCGCCGATCCGGAAATCGCTGAAGATATCAAGACCTATATTGTCGCGCTCGTCGAACTTCCCGCTCGCGCCCACGCGGCTGAATGAATGCCATCATCGATTCGAGTCACTGCTCATGCGACCTGTTCGGCTTGGCCGCGACCGCTGACCCGCGCGGGCGACAAGAAAAAGGTGGTCGATAGTTTTGTGGAGCGGGTGTGACACGGGGCCTTCCGCCCTTCGCAGGCCTTGACCATCGGCAACTTGATCGGCTCAGATGCCCCATGGTCAGGGGAGCGTCTATGCTGCTTGTCGTTGCGCTCACCGCGCCGTCGCCGGCGGCTGCGGAGACGATGAGCTTTGGCGATGCCGCGGCGTTATTGGCCAAGAGCTGCGGCGCCGAGATCACCGCCAATTGCCGCGGCGTCAATTTCGACGCCAACCGCCTGAAGGAGTGCCTGTCCCGCAACCAGGATGCGTTGTCGCCGCAATGCAAGGGCGACTATCTCCGCAGCTTCGACGCGATCCAGAAACGGGTGGCCGCGCGCGCGGCTGTTGCCAACGCGTGCGCGCGGGAGATCGTCAAATTGTGCGCAGGCTCGACCAAGGAAACCAGCAAATCTGTCCCCTGCCTGGCGACCACGCATGGCGTGAGCAGGAACTGTACCCAGGCCATCGACGACGCGGGGTATCGATAATGCGATCGGCGAGGCGAAGGCTGTGCGACCTTGGCCTGCTGGCGGGGGCCTTGATCCTGTTCGCCGCGTCCGCGCCTGCCGCGCGCGCCGAGAACGCCCTCACCCGGGACGACATCGTCAATCAACTCAACCGCCTTGACGCAGCACTTGATCTCGACGTCGCGGCGTTGCGCCAGCAGGTGCTGCAGCGATCGCAGTCGAGATCAAGAAACGAGCCGCCGCCGCAAAAGCGGCCGCCGATCGCGCCCGAGCTTGCCAAGCTGCCGAGCTTCAATGTCGACATCCAATTCGACACCGACACCCCGATCGTCCAGCCGGAATCCTACCAGACGCTGGGACGCATCGCCGATGCCATGGTCCACTCCACCATGCTGCCCTATGGATTCCTGATCGTCGGCCACATCGAGGCGAACGGAAAGCGCGAAAGCAACGCGCTTCTCAGCCAAAGAAGGGCCGATGCGATCCGCGACGTATTGGTTAACACTTTCAAGATCTCATCGAAGCGCTTGCAGTCGGTGGGGCTGGGCGAGGAGCAACTGCTGGACGCCGCGCACCCCACCGCTCCCGTCAACCAGCAGATCCAGATCATCACCGCGGCGAAAATGGCCGACCAGGCCGAGCAACCCGACCGAACGACCGCAGCGCACGCGCCACCGCCCCCGAAAAAGCCGGCCAGAAAAAGGTGATCGAAAGTTTCGTGGCGCGAGCGCAATCTTGGTGTTCTTCGGGTAACGCTTCCATTTCGTTATCAGTCGGTAAACGACCAATCGATCGACTAGCTGAACCTTCGGTCGGACGACCAGGGTCAAGCTTATCGCCGCGATTCGAAGCACGCGCGACCTGGGCGAGCGGGAAAACTAATTAACACCATCCGCATTTTAACGGATTTTTAGAAGCAATACTTATCCGCCATTTTTACCGAAAACTCGCGTATGGCGGATATGCTTCCCAACCGGATGCCGTTTGTGCGCGTCTGTCGCAAGGTTTGCCAAATGAATGAGACAAAGTTGTTTCTAAGGGATATCGATGACGCGATTTCGCGCGGATCGGCCGAAAGCCGCCTGCGGGCGTTGCGCCACACCACCGATCTCATGATCGCCGGCGGCTACAGCGACGACGAGATATGGACCTTCGGCGAGGTGATCGGTCGGCTCGCGGATGAGATCGAAGTGGTGGCCCGCACACAGCTTGCAAAGCGGCTGGCCGAGTTCGACCGCGCCCCGGTCAATATCATCCATAAACTTGCATTTGACGACGCGATCGAAGTCGCCGGCCCCGTACTCCGCGACTCCAAGCGGCTCGAGCCTTATGCCCTGGTCGCCAATGCCTGTCTCAAAAGCCAGACCCATTTGCTCGCGATATCGAAACGAACATCGATCGACGAGTCGGTCACGGACGTGCTGGTCACCCGCGGCAACCAGGACGTCGTCAACTCCGTCGCAACCAACGACGGCGCGCGCTTCTCGGATTTCGGCTTTTTGCACATGGTCAAACGGGCCGAAGGCGATTCGATTCTCGCCGAGCAGCTCGGTCTGCGCAAGGACATCCCAAGGCAGGTTTTCCAGCAGCTGATTGCAAAGGCATCGGAGAACGTAAGAAAGCGGCTCGAAGGCGAGCGTCCCGACATGGTCAATCAGATCCAGTCGTCGGTGACCGATGTCGCGGGCGCGCTGCAGTCCAAGCTCGGCCCGGCATCAAGAAGCCATTTTGTCGCAAAGAAGGTCGTGACGACCCAGCATCGGCAAGGCAACCTGAACGAGAACAGCATCTCCGGACACGCTCGCGCCCACCGGGTTGACGAGGTTACGATCGGACTGTCCTTGCTATGCTCACTGCCGGGCGATGTGATCGAACGAGCCCTTATGGACAGGAACCGGGAAACCCTGCTGATTCTGGCCAAAGCCCTCGACTTTTCGTGGGATACGACCATGGCACTGCTTTTTCTCGGCGCCAAGGATCATCGCATCACCGCGCTCGACTTGAAAGATCTGGAAAGCGAGTTTGGCCGCCTCAACGTCGAGACGTCCCGGAGCATTCTGGAATTTTATCAGTCCCGCAAGCACGCCGCGGCCGCCGATTCCGACGTCAAGCGCCAGCCCGCGCTTCTTGGGCGATAACGTCTTGGGCAGAGATGACCGATATGAAATCGGCGGGGACATCACCATGAACGCAATCTCATTCGGCGCAGCCGCATGCGAACGCCCTGGCATCGCCTCCGATGAGCCGACGCCGGACAAGTCGCTCGATGCGGCCTGGAACGTTCTTGAGGCCGCCAACGATCTCGGCGAC
>Ga0209153_1000165_pt1 | contig 36166 bp, 29 predicted proteins | sample GraSoiAngelo_120_FD_185877 | JGI IMG/M metagenome (GOLD analysis project Ga0209153, IMG submission 185877) | Grasslands soil microbial communities from the Angelo Coastal Reserve, California, USA - 14_0919_09_20cm (SPAdes) (version 2) | ecosystem: Environmental > Terrestrial > Soil > Grasslands ... | reverse complement strand
GAGCCATTCAAGTTCTTTTTGCTCTTTACGACTGAGTTCGAAATGAGTCATCGTTTTACTCAGCAGTTTATCGCTGCTTCAATGACTCATTGTAATTGTCAAAGAACTTTTTTCCAGTTACTTAGTACATGTGGCACATTCGTGTCTAACGCGACGGTCTTCAGCAGATCGGCATATCTCGCTATATTCTGTGGGTGATCCATTGCGACTCGCGCAATCGCAATCAGCAGCCATAGCCTCGCGTGCAGAAAGTAGAAGGGGAGTTCTGGCGCTTGATACGGGTGAGCATCCGTGGAATGAAACCTTCCGATGAGGGCGTCGAGTACCTCCCATTTCCCAAAGCGTGCGAAGCATCGGATACTGTGAGCAGCCCTCCAACGCTGTGCAGCAGAAGGTGCCCCCAAGCAGCGCCACACAAGGCCCGCGGCTATATCGGTCTCGCCGGTTTTCGGATAAAGCCCTTCTTTCCAAACACCGTCCACTACCGTTGATGCTAGCTTTGCGGCGTTGCTGTTTAGCAATCGTTTGAGTGCGATTTGACCCTCCTCTCGCTTTGTCTTCTGACAGACGATTGCTGCGAGGCTCATCCAGATTGACGCAGGCAAATGAGAATCGGGCTCCGCAAATACACGGATCAATTCGAGCACCAACGCCGGAAGTGGAATACCAGAGAGTTGGGAAATGTCTTTCAGTGTGGAGTTAGAAAGGTAGTCATTATCAACTAGGTCATCCGCATGGATTTGGATGAGGGGCACTCCGATATCGTGGAACACCTCTTCTAGGGCTACAGAGGAAGTGCCCCATTCATCTTTGCACTGCTTCAACTCGCCGAGTTTTGCGTAAACGCCGAGCGTTTCAAGCCGCGAGACTATCTGAACATATTTAGGCCTTTCTGCATATTTGAGCTTACCCCGGACGGTATTAAAGAATTCGCCCTTCAAATCAAAGACGTTCTTCAAGCTATTTAGTGCATCGACAGCTTGCGACATTGACGCCTCGTCAGCGGGATCCGTTTCATCCACAATCTTCTTCAGGGCACGCCGATCCTCTTCTGCCTGATCGATTGCAGTTTCCGCGAAGTGTGAATATTGCGTGCTGTGATAATTTTGGTTTTCGTTTTCCTCGTTCCGCAGCTTCTCAAACTTTGGCGCGGCGATTGAGAGGTAGGTAGCTATCTCTGAGTCCTTACCTAGTTCTCGTTCGGCGATTTTGTGAAGCGTTGCAAGAGTACTAGGCATGAAAACGCCAGGATGAGTCTGCTCGAACTGCAAAGTCAGCTCTGTTAATAACGCCTTTGAGTTCGGGTGCTGCTTTTTAGCGAGGAGTTCTGCCACTTGCTCCGTACCGCATTCGTAAAACTCTACGGGAGCAGAAATACGAAGTAAACCTAAAGCGATTGACGGGTCGATTTTGTCCTGTTCAATGAGCGCAAAGAGGTAAGGCAGCAAGGTGTAATCTAGAGAACTCTTGTCACGGTCATCCAATCGAGCTAGTTTTGCTAGCGATCTGCATCCTGATATGCGAGCAAATGCTCTCGCGAAACCCAGCCAGGGAAATTTATCCTGATCGTAGATATTGAGTTCACATATGTTTGATAGTGTGTGAAAGTCAACTTCTTCGAGCTCTTCGCCACGTAGCGCCGCCGCAAAGTGCAACAGTTCACTTGTGAACTGATAGTCACCTGAGCCTATGGCGTCCATCTGCTCAAGACCAAGGCGGAAATATGACGCCGTCTCCTGGACGCTTGCGGGCATGATGGCCCGCGACAATCGTGCGAATTGTGATGCCCGGCTATTCACTTCATCGTCACGCTCGATCAAAGCCTTCGCACTCAGCGCTATCCTACCTGCCACTTCCTGCAACTCCGGCCTTTTCGCGAAAATCGCAACGATCTCAATGAGTGTTGATGTTGATGTGTTGCCGTGTTCGCTGAGCCTAGAGACAAATACCTCCGCAGAAGAGGCTTTAATGTCAGGCCGAGCCCAGAGGGCAAAGATTATTAGCTGCTGTCCCAACAGATCGAAAAACCAGTTTTTTTCGTGAACCTCCGAGTACCGTTCCCGCTTCATTCTGAACTTGGTCCACAAATCCACCACTTCCAGGAATCGCTTGTCCCCTTTTCCCGAACCAACGGAAAGCATCGCGGCCAACGCCTGAGTGATCTCAAACAGTGGCTCAAGTCGCTCGTCGATGAAGTGCTCCGCATCTCTCTTGGTGTCATAGCTGATTTGTTTATTCTGGTCGGACGATCCTTGCTGGGCTTCCGAGCGCGCCTCCAGTTCGGTTTTTAGTGCTTTCTTGAAGGCATCTCCGTGAGTTCCGTTCGGCACTTGCTCACCGATATCGAAGAGTTGCTGTGGAAGGAGCTTATGTTCGGTGATAGCTACGCCTTCCGCAGCGGCACGAAGAGCTGTTGAAATGATGAAATGAAACGCATCCTTGTTAGATAATCGATCTGTGAATGACCATAGGCTCGGTCGTTCATTGGGAATGGCTTCAGCAATTGCAAGCGCCTCCGCGTGCATTTTCATTGCGACCGCGATGGCTGCGGCCTTCAGAAGGCCGTCTTGAATCAGATAAGTCCTTTCGCGGTAGAAATCCTGGCTCTTTTCAATGGTCTTTTTCTTCTCGCAGGCTTTGGCGAGTTCTCGGACCAAACGTCGGCGCACAGGGTTCTCTAGTGGCAGAAAAGAGAGAGCCGCTGCAAGGACGCCTGGCTGGGAGTTCAGCGAATCCAAAAAGAGACGAATGTTGGCGGATGGGACCGTTCCCGTTCTTTCCGCTTGGAGCAGCAGCGTGAAGATACGCTCGGAAACCTCGTAGGCGTACCAATCTTTCCATCCCCTCATGAACTGTGCGGCATCAGCCCCTCGATCTTGCGCAACAAGGCATAAGGGAACCGACGCGATATCGAGCCTTCCCGGCCCACCTTTGTCTCTCTGGTAGTCCTCTTTCTGCCGATAGAAGTGACGGATCCATTCATCGGCATGTACAGCATATCGGTACGCGTCGCTTAAATCGCCTGACAAGACGCTTGCAATTGTAACTCTGGCGTAGCGTTTTCCGGGCCATCGGGTACGCGTCTCGAAAAGCCGTCTGGTCGCGTCAACATCATGGGACGCGATAACTAGATCGGGACTGTCGAGCACGTAGCCCGTACCGCGCTCGTTAACAGCAGCGAGGGTCGATAACTCCACCAGCAAATGAACAAGACGGTCGAAATCCTCCTTCCGCGCCGCATACCGAACGGCGGCTTTTAGTCTTGCGTAGCGTATGTTTTGCTTACCTACGGTACTTGTGATAGCCGCTGGAAAGCGTTCATCGAATGCCAAATCGAACAGGAGCTGCCCGTCATCAAGCTTATGAAGCAGGCCTGGAAGCGCGCTCGCTGCATATACCGAGGTTCCTTGCTTTTTGAAGAGATTCCCGGCTAGGACGCGTAGCGTATCTACTTTGGCAGCGTAAACTTCACGAACAAGCGTTTCCGTAGGCTCATCGCGGAACATTAATCCATGTGTTGTTTGCTCGAGCAGAGGGGCCAAGTCGGCGGCGAAGCTATGTACTGCGCTGAGGTCCAAGCCGTGCGCATCTGCGTACTCATCAAGTGGAACGGGCGGCGGTAAAACGGACAAACCGGCGAGGAATGCATTGATGTCAGACTCCTTGTAACCTCGTCTCAAAGCTTCGGCGAGGGCTTTACGAATGCGCTCGTGTAAGAGATCGTTTAACTCTATAACGTTGTTTATTTCGGAGGGATCAAGGAGTCCCCTGTCACTAAGCGCAAGGTGTTCGAGTATTCGTGGGTTACCTTTAGAGCGCGAATATGCAACCTGAATTTCAGTGTCGGTTACTTTCGGAATGCGATCACGCAGATACTTCTCCGCTTCTGCATGGCTAAACGGTTCCAGCTTGAATTCCTCGCACGCTTCGGGTGGAGTCATCCCCCTCGAAATATCGCGTCGATATGAGCGACAGCTCACGATGAGTTGAACTCCGGCAACAGGGCCATTATGGTGGAAGCTTTCAAGCAAAAGGCTCGGAAAAGCCAACTCCCCCTTGTCTTTCGCATGCTCAGCGGCATTGTCTACAGCATCGATGAACAGGAGGAGTTGTTTGTCGCGCGAACTTCTTTGAAGTGTTGCAACTGCCTGAACGAGCCGGCCCCGGAAAGCTTTGACAAGCTCTTCCACGTTCTCATTTATTGGCAGGAGCGGATCGCACAAGCCAACTACTGCGAGATTGTTGATGATGTGGATCAGGCCACGCTTTGGAAGGTGCCTCCCATCTTCCGGTGCACGGTAAGCTCCGCCACCAAAGCAATCAAACAGGACTGTCTCGTGAATAACACCCAGAATCTTCGCAAGACTTTGAAGAAAGACAGTTTTGCCCGCACCACCATCGGCGTGAATCATGAGCGGTTTGTTCAGTTGTGGAATGCTACTGACAAGAGTCGATAACTGTTCGCGCTCAACGACGTTGCCAATATCTGGAAAACTGGCCGGACATGGAAAGAGGTCTTCGGGGCTTTGCAGTTCCAAGGCGTCGAGTACATCCGTCCGAGTTATGATGTTTTGCCCTTCGCCTGCCGAGCCTGCTTTATCCCGGAGCAACTGTCTCATGTTACCCAGTCTCGCCCGTGCCATTGCGTCGGGAGCAACCGACCAATCGGCGAGGACACGGGAAAGGCGTTCCTTGTTTTGTCTAAGATTTCCGGCCAAGCCCGTTACACGTACCTTCTGTGCAAACTGAGCAAGTCCCTTACCCTTGAACCCGCACGCGGACGCAAACTGAGTCGCTTGCTTTCTCGCTTCACCTTTTAGCGGAGTTCCCGCTGCAAGAGCACCTATTGCTTCGCTGAATTCAGGGGCAATGGGCCTGTTCGTTATAAGCTCGAAGGAGAGCTTCTTATTGACATCTTTCGCACCATACCTCCTCTTGTGATCTGTGAATGCTGCCGCGAACTTGTCGATAGTTTTTCTGGCATCACTTGCACGAAAGGGGACACTTTTTGAGCTTATCGAGTATTTGAACTGGACAATGACTACCGAGTGGGCATCCCCAAATGTCGGCCCCCTTCCGTGGTACAAGGTAAGGTCGGCAATCTCGACCGCTGCTGCCGATGCGCCTGATTGATCGGCGGAAGCGAGTCCTTCGACGGCTATTCCCACAAGATCATCAGATGGCATGACAAGTTGAAGAGCCTTCCGCGCTGCCCATGACTCGTGAAACTCATGGCCATCACGAGAAGCTCTTACCTTGTCGATTTGCGGACGATTTTTCTTCATAAACAGACTATGGTACGACAAATTCACAAAGGAATTTGCTCGGCCCAATTGAAGGCAGTGAAATAGCAGTTTCGTGAAGAGAGCTGCCCCAGTCCTGAGGAGCGTGGCGCGCGTAGCTGCGCCAGCGGCTAGTGTCACTGCGTCCTACCCCTCTGTTGCCGCCGGCCGGTACAAGCGGTAATGTTCGTTCGCATGGCCAAGCGCGCGAAAATCAGTCCGGCTGTAGCGGCTGGAGGTCCAGGAGCCGAAGCTTCCGTGCGCAAGCATGAGTTCTTCGATGATTTCTCGAGCCCCGCCGCTCGCCCCGTATTACCAAATATCTGCAGGCGTCGGCGCCATTGTACGCCGAGAAGGCGGACTGCATTACGAAATCACGCGTGCACCTGATGGTCCCGCCAGCGCTGCAGATTACTTGACCATCGACTCCCTCGGCCGCCCGCAATCGCCGACGAGGAAGGGGGTGCTGCGATTCTCCAGCACCGAGTGGGTTTTTGAGGTCTGTGTTGAGTATGACTTCCGCGCGAAAAGCAACGGGCGCACGGCCTATATTTGGCTCGTTAATGGCGAAGCCGCCGATCGGTACGTGGACAGCATGGTTCCGTTGCAAAGATTGGTTTGAGCCAAAGAAGGTCCTGAGAGCTGCGCGCCTATGCGGCTATCCCGAACAGCGAAGCGACAAACTTCGCCTGCCCTTGTGCATCATTACCTGCTAACCTTTTGACCTGCCCTTTGCGTATCATGTTGATCGCCTCAATACCTTCGAGAGTTCGCTCTGCTGTGTGAAAGCGTTTGAAGCATTGCGACGCTCGCACTTTCTTCTTGACGAAGCGGTGGTCCTGCTCAATCACATTGTTAAGATATTTCACTCTCCTCAGCTTACAATCTGAGGGCAATACCTTTTCGTCTTGCGATGAAGCGAATGCTTCGGGGTAAGCGGCGTTCTTGTCCACGCTGATGGAGAATGGAAGCCTCCGATGATCGGCTCTCATCATCTTCTTGAAGAACCGTTTTGCTGCCGATACATCGCGTTTAGCTGAGAGCAGGAACTCAATTGTTTGTCCTTCTTTGTCTACAGCGCGGTAGAGATATTTACACGACTTGCCGACTTTAATGTAAGTCTCATCCACTCGATAGGACGTCCCACTCATCCTCAAATGAGGCCGCAGCCGTTTGTTGATTTCTGGAGCATATCTTTGGACCCAACGAAACACAGTTGAGTGATCGACAAGGAGCCCGCGCTCACGCATCATCTCTTCAACATCACGATAAGAGAGTTGATAGCGGCAGTACCATCTGACGCATAAAAGAATAATCGTTGACTCGTAATGCCGCCACTTGAATGGAGATGAACTATGTTTCACTGATTCGATTCCTGATAAGTGGAGAATGAGCTGAAGAATGGATTATATCCGGGAACATATTTCTTGCAACAGAGCCATAATTTATCCATTTTGAACTCCTTCCTTAACTACCCCTATTTAGCGCGATCAATCTCTCAAGTTAATAGTGCTAAAAAGATCGGTCTTAACGTACCCTGATCGCTGCCTTATTTAGCAAAACTTTCTGCTTGCGAGGAGATTGACTGTTCCTGTGAATACGAGAAAGATAAAGGGTTGGACGCAGCAACTTAGCGTCTAGCAAAAGAGAGTCATGAGAGCCATGAGAGCCAACGCAATTTATTCTCTTCATAGTGTTAGTGTCAAGAGATTTCAAAACTTTTATATACATGGTAAAAGCTGTAACGTGACTTTGCCCCTTCTCGTTCCTGACTCAGCTTGGTCCAGTTCAAGAACCAACAGCACCGCAGCAAGCTGCGGTGTATGAGTGTCGGCGCAATCGGTACGCTTTCTCAGCGAGCTGCGGTGAACATCCCACCGCAGAGATTTGACATCGTTAACTGCCTCGCCAAAACCGTACAACAAAACTTAGAGTGATCTAATAAAGTGCCGTTTGAAAGACCACCTAATATTAAAACGAACAAAACTCGAATATGATCTCGTTTTGACGAAGTTTATCGCTGAGTAATCGCGCTTGAATTGGCTGCCATAACTCTCCGTATGCTGTTATATCAAGCAACAAGGTTGCTATACTGGCTCGCGCTGCAGGCGCGGAATAGGAAAATAGACTTACCCTGCCTGCGCCGTTAGCATGCCTCCCTTACAGGGCATCCGTCCCTTTGCGGCGTCGCGCAACAGCCGCGCTGTGCAAATCGCGCTTGATGGCGATGCGCTGCACGTACACGGTCGTCGTACTCAAGTTGGCGTGGTCGAGCGCGTCCTGCGTCGCCATCATCGAGCCTGTCTCCTCCGCCACGATGCGCCCGAAGGTGTGCCGGGTCTGGTGCAGATGCACGTGCTCCATCCCTGCCTCCCGCGCGTAGAGTTTCAGGTTACGCACAAAGGCATGAGAAGTGAGTGGCTCTCCCGCGAATTTCGGATTATCGTGTCGTGTCCACACCGGCGCGTCCGTCTTCAGCACGTGCAGGCGCTTGGCTGCAGTCAGGTAGCCCAGAAGCGCGGCTTTCGTCTCCTCGTCGCGCACTTCCCTCGCCCGGTAGCGTCCGCCTTTGACGCGCCCGCCGATGATGAGTCCTTCTTCGGTCACCTGCACATCGCGCCCGCGCAAGCCCATGACTTCTTCACGCCGCAGACCTGTGCTCGTGTACATCAGGAGGAGCGCCAGATCGCGTTTGCCGACCAAGTCACCGCCCGCCGCGTGCGCGGCGACGGCAGAGGTGATACGGCGCAACTCCTCGTCCGTCCATGACTTTGTTGATTCCGTCTGGTAGGGCTTCGGCGCTTTGGGGCGGGCGAGCAGCGCCGGGTTGGGACGCAGCCCCAGCTCGCGCTGGGCCCAGGCGTAGAAAGAGGAGAGGAAAGAGACCCGCGCGTAAATGGTCGCGGCCGCCGGGCGGTGACCGTCTTCCCTTCTCATGCGGTCACACCACTCCTGCACGTCCACGGGTGTCACCTCGCCGGGGTCTTTGCCGATCTCCGCGAAGAAGCTTTCGACCGCCTTGCGCTTCTTGGCGATCAGTTCCTCGCGCCGGCGCGTGGTCCCGCTCGTCGACGCGCTCGCCCACACTTCAATCGCCGTGCGCAACGCCACGCCGCGCCTGTCGGCGACTGCCAGAGCGGTCTCTTCTATGGCCTGGGCCTCATTCGTCATACTTGTTGATGGAAGGGGAAAGTGTGTGCCAAAGGCTTTACCACCCTCCGAACGGCAGATCGTCCGTCGGCTCGATCCTGGTGACGAACGGGCTTTCGTCGCCCGCCGCCCGCGCCGCCTCGTAAACTTCTTTTCCGTTCGGGCCGTTGCTGAGAAGCCGGTCGCCGCGCACGGCTACCCACTGCCCGGCGTATTCCGAGCGGTGCTCCTCAATCCAGCGCAGCTCGCGGGATAGGTCAACGGCGCGGTCGCTCGGCTGGACTTTGGCCTGCTCTTCACGGTCGAGTGCTTCGCGCAGTCGCCGCTTATCGTCCGGCGGGAGTCGCCGTGCTTCTTCAATGATTCTGTCTACATCTGCGGATGCCACAGCCTTCGTCCCTCTCTTAGAATGGCTCTACTGACCAAAATCGAACTATAACACACTTCCCCTGAGCGTTTACAGAAATGAGTTCTTCCTGTAACCCGTCATCACCCTAGATGCTATTTTACCTTTCAGAGTGGCAATAACCGTGTAGAATGCTCTGGCTGTGAAACATTCCGCGATTATGAGGCTCAGTAGATATGGGAATTATCTACTTGACGCAAAATAGACAGTTTCCTCGTATATTGGCAACTAGCTGAAGCGTTGCTACGCTGACGATTAATGACCCGCGTCATATAGATAATTCCCCTTACTTTAGTAGGATGCCTTACGCTAGTGTTGAGGGCGTTTCGTTTATGACTGAAACAAGCATCGTGGTGGAATTCCTTTCGACGACCCGCTTGGGCGAGAAATGGCAGATGACTATCCCCAAAGAGTACCGCGCGGAATTGGGCCTCAAACCCGGCGCGTCCATCTCTGTGCTGCGCGTCGGGAGAAGGCTCATCCTAATGCCGGAACAGACCAGATTCGAGCGCCTCTGCGACCGGATCGCCTCAACACTTACAGGGGCCGGCATCACGGAGAGTGACCTGCAAGAGACGCTCCCCGAAGCGCGTCGCCGCGTCATGGCGCGCCGCTACCCAAGATTGCTCGACGCCCCGGACTCCAAAGGAAAGGCGAAGCGGCGGTGACGCGGAGCCGAGTACGCCTCCTTCTCGACTTCAACGTGTTGACAGGGGGTATGGTCGCGCGCTAGGGCTTGGACCGTGCAGTGCTCTCGCTATGTGCTGCCCGCATCTGCCGGCTGGTATTGGCCGAGGCGGTCCGGGAAGAGGTGGAAGAGAACCTCCTGATTCAATCGGCCGAACTTGATCAGGCGAGCGCGGAAGGGTTGCTGGAGAATTACGCCGGGCTGTCGAAACTGACCCGCCCGGAAATCGTGCCGTACCCTTTGGAGAGGAGGCCGTGCTGGCTGCACGCTACTTAATCCGGCATCTGGCGGACGTCCCCGTCCTGCTCTCGGCGATAGAGGCGCGGCCCGTTGGTTGCAAATCTGCACTACTGCATCAACTCCGTTGTGCTCGTTTTCGACAAAGCAGAATAACGAATAAGAAAAGGGAGATTAAATCTGTCCAATGTGCGAATTATTTTTCATCGCTCACATCAATGTAATTTAACAGGTGGCTAATCGTGGCGATGATCGAAATGGCATCGTGATGACTCATCTGTTCTTCATCACCGTGGCTACAGTAATTCCTCCAGAACCCCATGCCACCCATCGAGATGAATTTAAACCCCTCTTGTAAGCCGCGGCCGCGCTTCGTAGAAACGTCAGCGACTTTAATCTTCGGATTATTCTCATTAAATGCATTGGCCATCAGGTCTGTGCCGATGTTATGAAGTCCAGCCTTTTTCTGAATATATGCTTCATACTTCTCGAGCGCCTTCCTCACCGCCTCGTTAACGTGGCCATCCTTGAATAGTCTCGGACAGTCAGGAAGAAGGTAAGGGTGCAAGCCCAGTTCATCAACCATCTTCTGGAAAGCGTACGGCGGAGGGACGACCCTCGGGCGTTCTTCAGGCAGGTCCAACTCTTGGATCTCTTTAGAGAGATTAATGTCTAGCTTTCGCAGGGTCTCATCGAGCGCCGCCATCTCCCCTTGTAAGACGGGGGTCTCCAGCCTTGTGTCGGCGCTCGATGCCGCGCGCTAGGTTCTCCCGAAAGACCCTGTAGATGAGTCTGGGGTGGTTCTGGTAGACCTTGCTGATGAACTGGTAGATCGCTTCTTTTCTGGAATCGGATTTACCAGGCCAATACTTGGCGAGGTCCATATCCTTGGCAATCGTCTGAAAGCAGAAGCCGCCCTTTCGCGGGGAAGTAGCGGGAATGATCTTGCCAGTTTGGTCGGCGAGGGCACGTAGGTCTTGGATCTCTCGGGCCGATAGTCGCTTCAGCTTCGTGGCTTTAGAACTTGTCGGCGGGAGCTTTTTCCGTGTCGTTGGCATCGTGCATATCCCCTCCGAGTAAAACTCGGTGCGGAAGAGTGATGTTCATTAAGCTGGCGTGTTCACAAAAAAATGAACTTACAAACTTCATGAGCCAGGATGTTACAGCCGCTCAGGCAGGTTGAGCTGATCCACGAACGCCATCACTTCCACGTACGCCTCCTCGAAGGGGATGAAGAGGTTGCGCGTCGTTGCGGCCAGCTCATTGTACCCTTGGGCCGCTCTGGTCTTGACCTCTTCCTGCCTAAACGCCGCGCGTGAGACTGACACGTCGCGCGCCGCCGCCTTTCGGAGCAGGTATTCGGCTACCTCCGTGCGGTTCAACTCAGGGTGTCCGCGCAGGGTCACGGCGATGTCTAGCAGGTCTTGGCGGCGCGAGCGGTTGCGGATCGGCTGCTGCAGGAGAGCCCGCAGCTTCTCCGCCACGATGTCTTCGAGGGTGGAAACCTGAAGTGGGTGAGTGCCGTCAATGTCAATCTCGACAACTGCACAGATCGGCTCGTTGAGGCTGATCTCCACGGGCACTACAGGAGAGACATTTTCCCCATGCTCGATCTTCTGCCGACTTCTTAGATCGTCAGGCAATGCGTAGCCCACCGTTACGTCGTATGTGATAAACGTTTTGTTTGCGCCTGGAGGATTCTGTTTGACTCTTTGCACCCGGTAGGTGATGCCAGTCTCGCGCCCGGCGCGTTGCAAACTGGACGCCAGCAACTCCCTGATCTGTTCGGCCCCTAGCTCTGACTCCCTCGCCGAGAAGTCCAAGTCTTTAGTGCTCCGGTTGGGCTGCCAGACGAAGTCGAGGGCGTTCCCGCCCTTGAATACCAGAATGCTGCTCAAGGCCTTCGAAGCCGTGATCGCCTGCAACACGCCATACTGGGCGAAGCGAAACTTCGCCTCGCTCACGGGCACGCCGCTCCCCGCGGCCCAACGCGCAATGTCGCCGAAGGATGTGGGGTAGAGGTTTTTCATCCAGCTCCCTCGTGAAGAACGCCGATTGGGGCGTTGATGGATAGTTTCCAGCGCTCGCTGAAGGTGGGCGCGAAGGGCGCGCTGCCAAGAAGCTTACTCGATCCTCCCCGCTTCGCCTTCTTAGGCCAGTCGCGGATGGCCGGATTTGAAAGTCCTAACTCCTCTAAGATGAAACCGACCCGCTGCCTGAGGATGCCAACATTAAAGATGTTGACATACCTGACGATTGATTCGAGGTCGATCAGGTCCTTGTAGTCGGCCCAAGCCTTCAGCACGCTCTCGAAGCCGCCGCACCACTCAGGCTGGAGCAGTCCGTCGAGCAGCGTTCGCTCCGGGGTGGTGACGCGCACAGGGTAGCCGCGCGGCGAATACTCTTTCGCACCGAAGATGCGGCCACCCGACAGGCGATGCCACCAGACAGGATGGTTGAATATTTTGTCGACGACGCGGCCTCGGATCAATGCCAGCCCGTCCCAATCTTCCGGTTTTGTGCCCGGCGGCAACATTCCGCCAGATCCTTCGTCAGGGATAGTCGCGTGAATCTCCTTAGGCAACTCGTCCGTCATCTGATGAAAGACCATGGCCGATTGGTGACTGATAGTAGCGAAGGGATTTAATTCCATTAAGACTTCCGACTCTTCGACCTCCTCCGTGCGTGCGTAAGGAAGCGTGACTAGGTAAAGGTGGGATAGTTTAGGGAGCGGCTCCAAATCCCCCTTCTTAGCCAGGCGCTTGAGAATAGGGTGGACTTCGCCGATGCTGGTAGGCATGTGCTCCCACCTTCGCTGCTCTGCCGGTAGAGAAAGTGTGGCTTGGCGCAGAAGCAGAGTCGCGCGCCAATCGGAGAGAACCCTCCGATTCTCCGCAGCGAGGCCTTCGGCGAGCACACGCATGATAGAAAGTTTAGGGCGCTGATATGTTGTATAATTGATCATCTACCCTACCCCCGCCGTCCTTAGGACGGCGGGGGTAGGGTAGATGAATGTTATTGAAATGTCAAGTCAAATTTTTCGTTTCTTTTAAGCTTGAAACCTATTCGCGCGATGCCACCGCACAGCATGTAACGAAGGATGGAATGGCTTCCGGGACGGCACCAGTATTTGATTATCCTTCAAATTGTGGAGCAGGAGGGCGGCAGGCCCCGTTTCATCGAAGGTGCTTGAAATGATTAGCTTATAACGATCATCAAGCGAGAGCAGCCCGTTATCAAATGCCCAGTGATGTATTTTGCAGAGGGCGAGACCATTTCCGATGCCGTCGTCATGCGAGATGGAGAACGGGATGATATGTACGGCATCAACGGCTGAGCCGCCATCGAGAGTGATAATTCTCAGGCGGCAGGCGGCGCAAGTGTAATCATAGAGCTTCATTATTACGCTCCGAAACGCCGCGCTTCTGACGGGCGATTCAGGCACATCGGAAGTCGCAATTGACCTTTCCGCCTGCCGCAGAAGACAGCGCTCGGTGCGCGCGACCTCTCGATTCTCATTGACTATGTCTTCAATTACGGATCGGTAGCGCGGCAAGTGCGCGTCAATGATCGTCTGTCGCACATGCTCACGTGCGACAGGTTCAAGCAACAAAGCAAAAAGTTCGTCGTCGAAGCTGCCGTATGCGATCATACCGGCGAGTTGTGACATTGCATTGAAGGCGCGGACCGATCCCAGCACGAGCTCTTTCCCTTTACGCGGGTGTAAATGCCAGAAGCCGGAAGTTCTCAGATGATAAAACGGCAGAAAGACGCGCGCGTGACCGACTCCTATGTGCTTCCAGTATCTGAGAAAGGCTTCGACAAGGCGAGGCGACGGCTCGATACGGTTCGCCTGAATTTCGCCTGCCTCTATAAGATCAAGGATTGACAGGAGAAGGAGCGGCTTATGAGGTGCCGGCACGCCACGCGAGCGACCAAGGCGCAGTGACTCGATTTTACGCAAGTAATATCTTAAAGTGTCTTGCATAATACTGGTTGAAGCGCAATGCGGGGTTCGCGGATCAATTTGTTATAAGCGTCCCTAGAAAGATGTCAGGTCTGTTCTAAATAACTTAATGCCAGCCTCGCTTATAAAAGCTCTGCACAGTCCCGCTGCTAAAATCATCTCTATTACTCAGTACCAGCGACGCTACAAAGCGCGATTAATCTCGCGACAACAAATTTTCTAATATAAAGATGATTAGATCCAACATTATTTAGAAATAACCATGCTCACTATTGAGTTGCTGAATCATCTTCTCAAACTCACCATTCTTCAACGGGTCGAGCCAATTTATAAATCTTTCAGCCCACTGTAGCCATTCGGCTGAAAGATTTTCCGGCATGGCTCCGCTTGAATTTTCGAGAATAAAGCTCTCGCAAGCTTTGAGGAACGCTCGGATGTTCTGACTCTTGATCCACTTCTCTGCCTGGCTTTCAATACAGTTCTGCCGCCATTGCACTTCTTTTCGCAGGCGTTCCTCTTCTTTCCATTGCCGCTGCCACTCTTCCCGTTTGAGCCGATCCAAGCGCTCCCCTTCAGCAGCCGTAAGAAGCCCGACAATTACTTCATTAAGTTGCTCTTCTAAGGGTATCTGTGCCTTGTCCGTCCATCTCTTCTTGTAGCCGCCCCCACCGTACTCGTCGATCTCGAAGGTGAGTTTGCCGCTCAGGGTATAGACCCAGCGGTCCGAGGTCGAATGCGAGGACTTTCTCTTCTCCTCCGCGGTCGTCACTCTCTCGCTGCGGGTAACCTTCTCCGACAGGCGCACCGTCAGTTTTTCTTCTCCTATTAGAACATAGGTGAAGGCCGAATCATCTTTACCCACCTCGATTGAGTATCCCCTCGCTTCGAGACCTTTGAGTAACGCATCCATAATTCGCAACGCGCGATTCAACTCCACTTTTGAAACGCGAAGGCTTAGACAGCTTTGCTTCCACGGCCTGCTTACTACCCCGTACTCGTCAGACTTAGCTTTCTCCAACACTTGTCTCGTTTGTCGGACGAGCGGATGCGGATGATGAAGGGTATCGGCGACTCGGATGCGATTATCCGGCTGACTCTCTGATTTGATTCGCTCCACAACTTTCGGGTCTTGGGGCTGGAAGGGAGTTCCTGCCGGAGTTGGATAAATCACCACTTCGCTAGGAATTCCCTGCTTAAGTTGCGGTAAAGGCGTTGGTTTAACTTTGTGCCCGGCCTCGATCTGTTGCCAGTAGCCCGGAAAGGGCTTGGGGATATCCAGCCTCTTGCAAATCTTTCCTAGAGCCACGTCGGAAATTCCGAACTCCTTTGCGAGCTTGGTCGCGGGCTTTGCCCAAACCTTTTGGTACAACTCTTCGCGCGTCAATTTAATTCCGTCATCAGCCATACGAACGTCTCCTCGAAATCACTGAATCAATACTGATAGGTCATCATGGTACTGCCTCTTCTATGCCACAGTGCTTCCGATTATCGACTTAAATCTTTAACCTACACTTGCGACTATCATTCCAAACCTCAAGCGCGTTCACCGCTCAGCACCCTCTCGATGATGGTCTTCGCCTGAGGCTCGCCGATAGTTCTCAGGCCGCGGACTTCATTCTCAGCTCGTAGGGCTTGAGCGAGCGCCTTGACAGCCGCCCAATTGGGCGGCTCGTTGAGGATGTTCCGCGCGCGTATCCAGAGCCACCGAAGGAAAGCGTTAAGTTCCGTTTCCTCACACGCTACATGGCCTGCGAGCATCTTGGCTTGAGGGAAGTCCTTGCCTCGGCTGTTTCGCTTGCCCGTGAAAAGGTTTTGGGCAATTTGTCCGGCTAAGAGGATGAGGATTTGCCGCTCGGTCTGCGGGCGTGAGGTGTCTGGCTTAAACCAATCACTCAGCGGGTGGGCGGTAATTCGTCGGGGCGACCCGGCCCGCTTTCCCACAGTAACGGATTTGATCCTCCAGTGTTGGACATGTGCCATGACAGCGTGGCCCGCCTCGTGGTAGGTGACCGTCTCCAAATTTCCGCTGGGTGAACGTGAGGCAGTCTTGCACAAGACGGTCTCAACAGTCTCGCCGATCTTTCCGTCGAAAACGAGGTCGAGGAACCAGAACTGATCGACTCTCTTGAGATCAACCGCCATCGGATTGCGCTGGATGAATCGCCTGATCTCATTACGGTGAACCAGCAAAGGGTCGGTGGGACTGGCCGTCTGCATCCGCTGACATCTAATCAACCCTTCCCGCATCCACCTCCTCACTGCCTGCGCGCTGACACCCAACAATCGGGATAACTCCTCCTGGCGGTAATAAGGTGTACCCTGCCGCAAGTGGTGCAGGGTAATTCGATCCCGGATGGCCCCTATCGTTCGCTCGTACCCTTCCTTTCCGAGTCTCTTCTGGATAACTTGGCAGGACAGGTGCGCGCTCCTCTCCAGTATCCTTTGCTCCTCCTCTGTCCATTTTGGGCAGCGCTTTATTCGTCTTCTGGTAAGGTTCAACTCTTCTGCCCTCCTTCGCAGATAAGCACGCGTTCGCCCGAAGCGAAGCGCGATCTCTTTGAGCGTCAAACCTCTGGGGCGACTAGAATCGCAAGAGGTATATTCTCTCGACTGCCTGTAGGCTGTTCTTAGGACCTCGTCTATTTCGGGGGAGTCGGGAAACTTCCGTTGCCTCGCGCTTGCCGCAAGGGCGGACGCTTGGTGGGCCGTGTTGCACAGCTTACAGGCCATGGCCCGAATGAACGACTTGGAATCGAGAATCCGAGCGTTTCCACATATACCCTCATGAGCACCGCAGAATGAGCCGTCGCACTCGCAGACCGTCTCATACTGGGCGTTGCCTTTGCCCGGCTCGCGCTGATCTGCTACGCGGATGAGGCGCAGGAGTGAGCCGGCAGGTTGTTCGAGCAGGCGCTTGACGGCTGTACTTATAGAGGTTCTCTTCAAGTTAAGTTTATTAAGCGTGGGGGAGTAAACACGACTCGACGGAAGTTGTAAAGAGGAGCAACGACAAGGGAATCCATTACACAGATTTGCGTTACACAATTCTGTGTAATAAACGAAGCCGATAACATTCAGGGAGGAGCAAGATGAGTAAGACGATTAAAGTTACTCGCAGCAGCGGTAACGGTTTTGCCAATTTATGTCTGCCCAATGCTAATGATCGATTGAAGGACTCTCCGCCGACCGCCGCTCGCGCGACCGCCTATAACGCCGTGCTGCAACTGTCGAAGATGGCAATCGCCTATGCCGGCTACAGGGTGACATCCGGGTCGGGGATAATTCGCTGGCCGAGGACAACATTGCCCGCAGTGATTCTAATTGCTGACACTGCTCCCAGTCCTTTTGAAACACGCGTCCTGTCGGGGTGTACGTGGAGTCGCTGCTTGAGGATGAATAGGAGTTGCATATAGAACTAGCAAGTTCCGTTAAGAACGAAGGAATTCGATGCGCGCGTATAAGGATGAAGGGCCGCAAAAGTTAGTGTTTCTAAAAGTTTTTACCCTGCTAGAAGGGTAGAAGCGCGAGAGCCGCAATAGGGGTCGTCACGCAACATTCTTCATCTTTGTGAATCCCGACAGGTATAATAGTGCCGCTCGCCCAGCATACAGATGAGGAGTATTCAATGATAGAAAAACCCCAAGTTGTCGCTTTCGTAAAAAGCCAGTTGTTAAGTAGAACTGAGTATTACGATCTCTACGCTCAAGTCGATGATCTATCAGCCGGCGGGATGATTAATGATATTCAGGTTATAGACATTAGCTACGACACGAGTGTTAATGACCGAACCAAATTCTTCGGGACAATGCTGGTCGTGGCCGCTAAGGAAGTTGGTGTAACAAGAAGCAGCTTCACTGGCACGTTCGAAGGTTATTTCGATGATGAAGGTATTTACCTTGAGTCCGCATCCTTGGATGTTAGTACCTAGTTTCGATGGCACATAAGGAAGCCATCCCGTTAATAGCCATCAACACATATCTCCTTCGTTACGCTTTGACTACAGAGACAGGATTTGAGCGATCATGAACTTCCACCAGATGAAGTTAAGCGCCAGAGCCGCTCCTTGATATGGAAGAGGCGAAGTTCGTGATCCTGTTCGTGACACTCATCATAGTTCTCTGCCGTCACGACTTTCCGATCATCTAAACAATATAGAAGCCGCTTGCTTATCACTAAATCTGATTTAAGTGCCCCCAACTTCTCCAAGCGGCGACAATGACTATAAATCTTACGCGCCCCTTCATTAAGGTCTGCGGCTAGTTCTTGTGTCCTCATCGGCCGTTTCTTGAGAGCATCAAGGATTATTTGATTGAGATTGGCGTTGGTTCTTTTTCGCGTCAAGGTTGCTCCTCCAGTAAGTTCAGGATAGTAGGCTCATTAATTCTTCACCTATTTCCTGACTTCAAAGAGTTCGGACCTCTGCCTCCAGTTTCCTCAGCCGCTCAACTCAGCGATGCTCAACCGCCGCTAGTGACCGCTGTGACTCGGATTTCGACGTGCATCCGAGGGCTGCCTAACGCGACAACACCGATGCAGGTCCAGATCGGCTGATGCGATGGCATGCGCAGGCGGAACTGCTCGGTCATGATAGCTAGCGCCTCATCATCAAGGCCAACATGGTAGGAGTGGACGCTGATAACATCGTCCCAAGATGCCCCAGCAGCTTCGAGCACACGCCCTACGTTATCAAACGCTTGGACGTACTCTTCGCGTAACATGTCTGGGTACTCGAACGTATCAGACCAGCCCCCTTGGCCGGCGGTCTCGACACGGTCGCCGATCTTCACCGCCTGGGAGTAGTAGTAATTGTCGCGTTGTTGCTCACCGTATCCGGGCGGGACAATGAATTCAGGACGGTTCACGATGTCTCCTTCTTGCTTCCGACGTTGAAGTGGCCGTAGCTTTCTTAGTCAGATCAATAGTCTGTAACTCAAGGTGATTATCTTACGCCGGAATGCATCTATCGCAAGCGAGCACATGAGCGAATTGCACGACAGCGCGATGAGCAATTGGCGTTAAGAATAATGGAAGAGAGCTATACGGAGTAAGAACGCGCCGATTTCTTCGAGAGATGATTTATCATAGCGCAGGCTAATATGCCGTTCACACCTATACAATGCTGATTTATTCGTTCAACTCAAAGGCAGCACCCCAAATCATAGGCTGCATAGGTAAGCTGGGGTTTCTAGAAATAACCATGAACCTCCAACCATTAGTGCTCGAAGGCCGGCATGTTCGCTTGGAACCACTTTCTTTAGAACATCTGGATTCCCTCTGCGAGGCTAGCCGAGAATGGTCATTCACGTTGGAGAAAGTTCGCGATGGCATCGAGTCGGCATTGCGTCAACAAGCGACGGGATCGGCTCTGCCATTTGCAACAATCGACAAAGCCTCAGGTCGAGCAGTTGGCGGTACGCGTTATCTCAATATAGCCCCAACAGATCGTCGCCTGGAGATTGGCTCGACATGGCTCGGCCAGCCCTGGCGACGAACAGCCATCAATACCGAGGCCAAGTTCCTCATGCTCGAACATGCCTTCGAGCGGCTCGGTTGCATTAGGATAGAGTTCAAGGTCAATGCGCTCAACGAGCCGTCACGTATTGCCGTACTTCGCCTCGGGGCAAAGGAGGAAGGAACGCTCCGCAATTACAAGATCACGGCGGACGGCCAGATCCATGATATTGTTTGCTTCAGCATCATTGAGCCGGAGTGGCCCGAGATTAAAGCTCGATTACAAGAGATGATGAACCAACCGCGCTATGGTAGCGCGTAACGCGGCGTTGTAGCGCATCCGCCAAAGGCGGATCGCTGAGTTCTACATTAGGTCCGGCCAAGGAGTACACCGAATCTATGCTGTCAGCATAGGTAGAATTGCGGGGTTGAAACGTAAACCGCGGAGTATACTTAATGCTCGCGTGCTTCACATTGCCCGTGCTGGGCAGTCTTCTTTAGTCTCAACTTCAGGAGGCCGAGTAATGTCCGACAGCAATCCTAAATATTTTTTGCGGCCCGAGGCAGGTCCGGTTCCGTACAAAAAGCTCCAATGGAGGGCGCAAAAAGCGCTAAACAAGATTATTGGGGCTTTAAGTGCAGCTACGAGGAGTCCCAAAGAACCCTCTGATGTCGCTTCCATCGATACGAACCGCGCTAGTCGGATAGTCTTTATCTCTGGTGAGCCCGGTTCCGGCAAGAGCACGCTCTACTTGACGTTGAGAGAAATGCTTAGCGAGACAGAGGACAGCGACAAGTACAGCAAAGGTTATAAGGAAAAGGGAAATATCGGTGACTTGAAAAAAGCAGTTCGCTGGCTCGACCCGCTTGACCTTGAGGTAGCTGGCGACGAGGGGGAGAACCTGCTTGCGGCGGTGCTCGTGAGACTGATCGAAGCGCTCAGTAAGCAGGATACTGTGATTCTTTCGAAACCCTGTGAAGAAGCTATCAAGGAGTTAGAGGAATTAGCGACGGGAATCGGGATAGCTTGGGAAGGGAATCTTCTAGCCCGTGCTGGCCACCTCGATCCTGACACGTTCTCCGAGGAAGTAATGCGCACGCAGCGGGAGCGGCTCGGCGTAAATGAGCGCTTGAGGAAAGCGCTCAACAAGCTTGCCAACAACGATTGCTGCGGTTGTGGTAAGGGAACGCTCTTTGTTCTCCCCGTAGATGACTTTTATCTGAAGCCTGACGCCTCCCTCCAACTGCTGCGCCTCCTGAGAATGATTTCGGTACCTCGTTTGTTCTTTCTGGTTATGGGTGATATCACGACGATTGAGGCGCTCTTTATCGAAAAGTCTCTTGCGGATTGGACAAAAGTTGCAGGCGCCGAGATCTTCGCTACCCTCCCCAAACAACGCCAAGATGAAGCTCTGGCGCGAGCCAGAGAGTTGCGAGCACGTTACCTTCGCAAACTATTACCTCCATTACAGCGAGAGACCATCGAAGCAATGGATTGGGACGAGGCGTTGGTATTCAATCCTGAACAACTCGATACCAAAGATACGCTTGAAAAATTGTTGGATGAGAGGAAACTGGATAAACCATGGGGCGAGGGGAATCCGGACGCTCCACCAGAACAGGCTAGGAACGACGATGCCTTAAGCAAGGAAGATCCTGCCAGTCTCCTCACATTTCTTCTGTGTCCTCCCTTCAACCAAGAAGAAAATAATAATAAGGAAGAAAAGAGTAATACTAGGGAGAAACAATCCCCAGAGGTGGTTGCTCCGGACACGCAAAGCCAGCAGCAAAAGAAGGTCCGAAAGGCCCGAGAAGCATATACAGCACTTCAAATTCTAGATGCCACCCCACGGGAAATTATGGATCTCTGGTTTACCCTTTATAATCCGAGATCACAAGAAAGTAAGAGACCCGGGGATGCTGAGCCTCCACCGGAACTTGTAACGCTCGTTGAAGACTCTGTGAGGCTTGTAATAGAGGAACAGAACTTTCTCAATGAAGATCAGCAGGCGGATCTAGAGAGTGTTCTACCAACGCGGCATTATTCCGCCCGAGACATTCAGTTTGATATGGAGCGTCTGAGCTTAGAACCAGACCCAAACACTTGGGAGGATCCTACTCAAATAGGCAAAAATCAAGAAGACCCAAAGCAGTCGGAACTGCAATTATGGGTTCGCCCACACCGTTCTTGGAAACTAGCCCCCAAGAGTAATGACGGTGAACATGAAGAAGATGTAGGGCTGTTTGCAAAGCTGCCACCGCGACAAACAGCTTGGATTATTCTGTTGCACGATCTTGCCTATAAATGGAAAGCTGAAAGCGTAACTGGAAACCTTGTCAAGCGGCTGCTAAACAGATTACAAGTTTGGTCGGACTTAGATCCCAAACTTAATTCTCAGTCGAAAAGCTACAAAAATACTGAGGTAAAAGAACTCCGATTCCACCATCTTGTTAATCTTCGGGCAAGGCAGAATATAAACGAAGTTTCTGAAGAAGACAAAAAACTTCTTCCATCGAGAGATTTTCCCGGGTGGGCTGTCCGTAAGAAGGGAGCGAAGTACGAGCATTTTCCAGCTCCGAACTTTGAAACATTTCGAGAGCTAGATCGCTTTTTGTTCGTTTGGAGTATCGGGTTCGAATGGTTACACGAGCTATGGAAACGAGTTAACCAAAAAGAAGAGCGGGCTAAAGAAGCTGAAGATGATGCGACACAGAGGCGGGCTGAAGCTGAGGAGGCGAAGAAGCAGGTTGCAGATAACCAAGCACCGGAGCAAGCTGAAGAACTCCAAGGGCGGGCTATACATGTAGAGGAGCAAGCTAAAGAAGCTGAAAATGATGCGGCACAAATGAGGGCTGAAGCTGAGGAGGCGAAGAAGCAAGTTGGAGGCAACGAATGGATCAGTAAATACATTGATCTTTGGGGACTAGCAGGGTGGGTAGTAATTAATGATAAATATGAGGATTTTGCAAGGAGAGATCGCAATTGGTTTGAAGAACAATTAACAACCTTCAAGACTAACTATGAGGTAAACGATCAGCGTAAGGAGAGTAAGGACTGGCTTAAAACAATACGGAAGTTTCGAGACACATGAATCCTAATGACAAGAAGCGCACTTCAGGTGCAACGGAACCTAAGGATGGTAGGCCGTGAGCCTCCCACGTCTAGCCACGATACCGTTCGAGCACGTAGAGGCCGAGCTGGCCGCGTTTCCGCTCGCCTCGGAGGCGAGCTTTCGTCTGGGCACACCTTCGCTGGATCCACTGGTCAGCCGTAAGGACGAACTGTGGCGCGCTGCAGAAAGAGATGTTCTAAACTCGCTTCCCTCTGTTCCTCCAGATGGGGCTGTGGTCATCCGTGACAAGCTATGGTTCGATAGTTCCAACCCCAATCAAACAATCTCTAAACCTGTCCCATTGCTCGAATATATGCAGCGACTAGCTGAGAGCTATCTCGACGCGCATGGACGGCCCGTCGATGTAACCGCCTCAGATGCTGATACCAGAGGGCGCGCAGCGCCGGAGGCGCGGCTCCGTTGGAGTTGGATGTGCCGTGCTTTGCCTCCCGACCTTCTACGGGTGGCAAGAGGCGTGGTGGACGCGGACGGGGATCCGTTTCCTCTCAACCCGGTTATACAACAGATGCTACGAGATCGAGGGTTCGCCGAGACTCACCTTCACATGGGAGCCTCACCGGACTTCTCTCTCTCATGGGCTGCGTTGATGCACGGTATGATTGGTAACGAAAGCAAGCATTCCGATTTCGAGAGTCCCGGGGCATGCTTTGAGCATGGGCGTGATCTTGGCTCATGGATTCTATATGCAGCCGTTGTGCGACTCGTCCTCGCGGAATGGCTCTTTCACGGTTCGTCTTCCAGCGTGTCCTCAAGTGAGCTACTGAAATTTGCCTGTGACCGGCCAGGCCGCCGATTAGATGTTGTAGAGTGCAACCGTCTTACCACTTTACTCTCCGAACTCAGGCGTGGAAGATGGATTGAATCGCCACGATCCCGGCTTGCGAGCGCGCCTCAGGAGCATCTCGCCAAACGGTTCGCACAGACCCGAGCTCTCTATCGCCGTTTAATCGGCCCACCAGATCTGATTCGCGACCGTCGGACTGAGAGACGCGCACTACGCGCTCTCCATAATCCCGAAAGCCGCCACGATGTTTATGCACATGACCCCCTTGCGCGGGTCGTCGGCTGGCATCCTACCGAGGCAATTAGCCCTGAAACCTTATTCGTCGCGAAAGCTCTCCACCGTATCAAGCAGGACATCGATCAGGACAACAAGGACAGCGATTTTGCCCCTCTCTTCTGGCAGATAATACGCATTCGCTGCCTAGTATATCGGCATGTCGTCCAAAGGCCTCTGACGCCTGGATTGCAATGGTTCGTGCGTTTCTTCTCTCGGATCAAGCCGCTGCGAAAAAACATCCCGGAAATCGTACTCGTGAGTACAGCGGTACGCATCAGCGGTAAAGACGCCGGATTACGCTCGCTTGAAGTCCGTCTCGGGACCGAAGGGAGCATATCTGATTGCTTGAAGAAGGTGCGCGACGTGGAAAGGGCGATGCATCCAAAGGATAAGTATGCAGGATGGCGCTCGACTCAGCTTCTTAATAAAGAAAGGAGCGACGAGGCTAATAAAGAGAAGGACGAAGCGACGAGGCTTGAAGTCGGAGCGCTGTTTCACTTCTCCCGTAAGCGTGGCGGTGGCTGGGAGCGCGGAAGCCTGAATGCTTATGGCTTAGACCACTCCTACCCGGGAACACTTCGAATTCGAACAGGATCGAAGCGTCTCAAAGATACAGGGAATCCCACTGGGTTCCGGTTTGCGCGTTTCTATCTCGAGCAACGTCGCCACGCTCAGGCCTTGGTGAGCGTCTTCCAGAAGTATCCGCGCGCTTTGCGTACTGTTCGAGGTGTCGACCTCTGCACCGACGAAGCGGGCGTACCCGTCTGGGTCATGGCGCCGCTAGTCCGGTGGGTTCGGGACGCCGGACAACAGGCCGCCATTCAGCTAAGGCGACGCGGGGAGTTCAAGATACCGCCGCTCCGTACTAGCTTTCACGCTGGCGAAGACTTCGTGCATCTGTTAACCGGCCTTCGCAGGCTTGACGATACTGTAAGCTACCTTCAACTCGAAGAAGGTGATCGTCTGGGACATGCCCTGTCCCTTGGTGTGGATCCCGCGGGCTGGTGTAGCCGCGTTGGGCGGGTAGTTCAGACCCGCGAGGAACGGCTTTTCGATCTAATTTGGGAGTGGAGCTGTTATGCCAGGCAGGGTCTAGGGGTGGCCAGTGAGAGGTTGGCTTACGTGAGAACCGAGATAGTGCGGCTTGCTCAGTCTATCTTCGGCCGGTCTTATGCTCCCGAAGACTTGATGGATTTCGTTGACCTACTCCACAAAGAGCAAGAGTTGCGTGCAGAGGGGTTTCCTGACAAGCCGACGCTACGAGCTCATAATTTACGGCAGGCGGAGCAAGCTGAGAAGGGAGGAAACGAGCGCGAGCCAGATGGGCGGTCGCTATTGAGGGCCTACCTGAGTGATGAGAAGGTTTGGCGCAAAGGACGAATCCCGGAGACGATTGATCTGCGCAACGTCAGACACGAGCAGGCAGCGCTTAGTCAACTTCAAGACGGCTTGCGCCGCAAGGTAGGAGGGTTGTGTCTGACAATCGAGGTCAACCCATCTTCCAACTTACTGGTTGGCGACCTCGGCAACTTCGTGGGGCATCCGCTATGGCGATTAAGGCCCGTGGTTCCAGAAGACGACGTGTCTCCGCTGTCAATCTGCATCGGCAGCGACGACCCGCTGACCTTCGCTACAACTCTGCCACACGAGTATCAACTCCTGTTTGATGCGTTGATCCTGATGGGACGCTCCCACGAGGAAGCTATGCGATGGATCGACACAGCACGGGACGCCGGCATGCAGTCACGCTTTACCCTTCCCCCGGATGTTGAGCAGATTTCTCAGGGGTTGAATGTTCCTAATCTTCTTGGATGGGAGCGTCCTGATAGTCCCCCATGACACGCCTGCGAAACAACACAATCAGGATGGAATGGGTGCTAAGGGTGCGCGACAACCTACGCACGTATGGCTATTACTATGAACCGGAGTTCTCCGCTGAAACCGACGATGCTGAACCTATTCTAACCGCTGCCAGGTTACTGGGGACTCTATTTGTTCCGTCAAGCGCTAACCCGAGTCAGCCAATCATTCGGACACAGCCATCACCTGCGGCTCCCCAATGGCGTCCGTTTGATCGTCGCGCATCAATCCGCTGGCACAACGATTTCTCAACACGTGTAGGAAGACCGGAGCTCAGTCTGTCGTGGATTCGCCGAGAAGATCCGGCTGGACTGAATAATGGAGCATGGTGGGTCGCGTCGACTACGGCCGTTTTAGCGCAGCTTTGTCAAACTCACAAAGGAAGACGGTTGGTCGCTGATCTTTCCGCGCGAGCAGAACCCTTCGGCTATCGTGATGCAGGTGGCTGGCGTGCCTTTCGAGTGATCACAGGTGCTGGGCGCAGATTAGGACACAACGGCCTTCGTTTCTATGGGCCGGCTCTAGAACAAGGCGCTTGGCATCGCTTTGGCCGAATACCCCCGCACACACGCGAGATCGTTGCGAGAGTAGAAGAGGCGGCAGATTCGGTCCGTGAAGTGCTACCTGCCATGACCGGTGCGCTTCTGATCGTTCACAACAGCCTTAGTTTGCACGACCGCGCAGAGCAGAGTGTAACTGGCCCGCAAGAGCGGCGCCGTCAGGCATTCCTATGCTTCGTCAAGCAACTTTATCATCCACTCTAGTGCTGACACGAGCGTTGTTATTAAACAATGGTAGTTCAGGGCCGCGCGGCCAGTAAGAAGGCGCTAACCGATTGGTCCAATGGCTCACCACGCCAAGAATTGAGCAGCTCCACATTCTTGAAACCAACGGCAGACGCTTCGGCCGCGACCTCGTAGGCGTCGGCGGCACTGAGTCTGTGCTCTTCTGCCACCAGTTCCTGCTGGCTCTTGCAACCGTACACGTACTGCGCTCGCAACTCGCAGTGTTGCCCCAGGACTTGGCTGAAGCGGTAGAGAAACAAAACGTCGTCGGGCTGACCCTCAGGCCCCGGCTCACGGTCCTCGTTGAGCGCCCCGGTTGCGTTTGCTGCGTGGGCAAGCTGGAGGATGAGGCGGCCGCCAGGCTTTAAGGCTTCGAAGAAGCGACTCAGGACGTTTCGCGCCTCGCGGAACGAACTCATGTAGTTGAACGACCAGCTTAGCGAGACGATGCCATCGTAGCTTGCCGTTTCGGCGAGTTCTTGCATCCTTCCGAGGCGAACTCGATCTTTTCCTACCCGCCGTGCCGCGAGTGAAACCATCTCCGGGGAGGCGTCGAGGCCCGTCGCGTCAAACCCGGCGGCGATAGCTTTCTCCAGAAACACGCCCGTGCCGCAGCCCACATCGAGCACACGCCCCGGCGCTGCCGGCAGCCGTGCTATCACGAAGGCGTGATCGTGTTGATAATGGTGTGGCGGGGTGTGCCAGTCGTAACGATTGGCCGCACTGCCGAAGAGGGCATACTCCATACGTTCACTCGAGTACTTCGAGCCGGGTCTGGCTGCGGACTGCTCGCTCAAAGATGGCACGTATCAACTTTGTCTCCTTGAGTGTTTCGCGCAGAAGGGATCGCGGCTCGGCGCTGCTCACGGGCTCCAGACAGTAGAGTAGTCGAGCACGCATCCCCTCGGAGCGCGCGCTTACGGGCTCTAGTTTACCCAGTTCCCTAATCATATCTCCTACGGTTCCTTTACGAACCCAGTCGAAGAATGAACGTGAGCCGAGGCTGATGGCGCGCGCGTGCGGCTGAAGTCCCGTGCCGGCACAGACCGGACAGTCGACGCTGCGCGTCGTAGCCTTGACCTCTTTGACCCACTCGTCGTCCTTGCTCCGGTCAATCTCAGCCAACACCGATCGGAACAGTCCGTCCCAACGCAGCCATGAACTCACCTCCGCCGGATCAACCTTGGGAGTCTTTAAGAAACTACCCGGGCCCGGGCGGTGCCAATACCCGTGCAGCAGAATCATCTGTTCCTCATCACTAAGCCGCGTGAACGCCCGTTTCGACGGCCATAGCCCTTCGTCCGTCATACGCTTTAAGAACGGTAAGAGCACGCTCCGGCGTACGCCGCGCAAGATGTTGAGGGCCTCCGACCGAAAGAAACTCTCGCTGGTCGGCTCCGCCGTCCGGCGTGCGATCATGAGATCTTCGTCGAAGATCGGAACCACACAGTTGCCCTCACAGTAGGGACAGCGCCCGGTCGTATGGGACCGGACTAAGCCCGCCGAACTCGGTGCGAGGGGCGCGACCACAGGTACTGCGAGGTCGAGGCGTCGTCTTTGGACCGTGGCGATGACGCGTTTCGCAGCCCACAGTTCCACGTATCCGCCGCCAATCCCCAACGCGTCACGCACGCAGCGGACGCGCTCGGCAAAGGTCCCGCCCGCCGGTTGGAACCGCTTGCCGGTCGCCCGCACGTCGCCCAAATCCGCTTGCTTATGCAAAGGCTGGTCGCTCTCAAGGCCTGCGTGTTTGAGTCGCTGTTGTGCCGCGCGGACGACCGAAGCCGGGAGCTTAGCCCCCCACACTCGTAACTCCTCGAGCAGAGGATGGATGCGCAACTCCGCCTCGGGCGTATCAACCCAGAACCGGGCCATGCGCTCCGGCTGCTCGGCCGCGTCGTCCGGTTCGTCAAGTAGCAGACGCGCGAGTTCGACGTCGAGTCCGCCGATCTCGTGCGGTCGCGCGGAGGCAGTTTCGTCAAACTTCACGGCCAAGCCCTCGAAGTCTACCGGGTCGAGTCCCTCGGCCGATGCTTCTTCCCCCAGCAGACGCTTGAGCCACTGCCGGCCGCTGCGGGCCGCAGTCTCGGAGTTTACAGCATGAGGTCTCGCGCCCTTTATTTTGGCTTTGCCACGAGCAGTTGGCATGCGGAACTTCTTATTACTAAGCGCGCGGCCGGTAGGCGTGTCGCGTTCCGCGATCTTCTCCGGCGGCCCCTGCCCGACAACGCGCCCGCCAGCAGGGCCACCGCCCGGCCCGAAGTCAATCATCCAGTCGCTTGCGCGGATGAGGTCGAGGTTGTGTTCCACCAGTACGACCGTGTTACGCCCCTCGGACACTACGCGATCCAGCACTTGGAGCAGGCGAGCGACGTCCCGCGGGTGGAGGCCCGCCGAAGGCTCGTCGAGTACCAAGAGCAGCCCCTCGACTTGCGTGCCTCCTAGTGTCCGCGCCACCCGTAGTCGCTGGTGCTCGCCGCCGCTCAGGCGGTCGACCCGTCGGCCTAGCGCGAGGTAGTCGAGGTCCAGCGCCACTAACTGCTTGAGCAAGGGTTCCCATCCAGCTAAGTCAGTAAACGGATGATCGAGCAGTTTTGCGGTCGAGAGTTCGAGCAGGTCGGCGACGTTCAGGCCTGCGACCCGAACCCCAAGCGCCTCTTCGCCGAAACGGCGGCCGCCACAATGCGGACAGGAGACCCATCTATCTCCGTCCTCGACCTCGCCCAGACCCAGACACGTCTGGCAGCGACCGCGCCCCGCATTCCAACCGAAGTCTGTGGCCGTCAGCCCTGCCCTGCGCGCTTCGTCTGATTTGCCGAAGATGCGCCGCAGGTCCTCCGCCAGTCCAAGGAGGGTGGCGACGGTGCTTCGCCGTTGCGCGCTGGGCGTACGCGGTTCCAGCGCCAAGACGGTCTTGATACTTTTGGTCCCGGTGATCTGCGCCCACACTCCGTCCGGCCAAGCAAACCCTTCGCTTTCGACGCGGCCGGGCAGGGCCTCGGCCAAGGCAGGCAGGAGGATACCCCGGACGAAACTCGATTTCCCTGAACCCGATACGCCTGTGATACTTACTAGCCGGCCGAGCGGGATGCGGCATGCGACGTTTGAGAGGTTGTGAATCCTAGCCCCTTCCACTTTAAGCCAGTCATTGCTCGATGTGGCTGGGAGCTGCGCGCGCTCAATAGCGGGGTGCCAGTCCGGCGTAAAAACGCGCTGCGGCGGACCGCTGTTGACGATGCGGCCGCCCTTGTCACCAGCTCCGGGGCCAATCTCGATGACGTGATCGGCGGCCCGCGCCAACGAAAGGCGGTGCTCGTTGATGATGAGCGTGTGCCGCTGTTTGAGTTCCACCAGCGCGCCCGCGAGTCGCGCCACGTCCTCCTCGTGCAGACCCCGCGCGGGTTCGTCGAGTAATAGTCCCAGCCCCTGCCCGCGGGCGCGCAGGAACGCCGCCAGCCGTGAGCGCCGACTCTCGCCTTCGCTCAGTGTTGTCATCCCGCGCTCGCCCGAGAGATGTCCGAGCCCGGCGGCGACGAACGCTTCTGCGGTAACGTGTAGGCCAGCCGCGAGAGCGCGAGCTTCGTCGGGCAATCCTCGTTCGAGTTGCCCCTTCGGTGCGGCGAATTGCTCAAGCTCGTCAAAGATGAATCCGAGCAGCGCTGGCAGATGCCATTTGCCCAGCCGGAGAGCGCGCGCCGCTCGGGACCAGCGTGTGCCCCCGCACTCGGGACACGGCCCCTCGGCTATCAGCGCCGCGAGTGCACGTGCCCCGGCACCGCTCCCTTCAGCGCGCCGTAGGATGGTCGGTACGAAGCCGGGAAAGGGGCGTGGGGTACTTATCTTACGGCCCGTCTTCAGGTCGATGTCGGGAATTGCCTCTTGACCGGAGCCGAACAGGATGAGTTGGCGCGCGTCCTCGTTGAGTCGTTTCCACGGGACGTCTGGGGCAAAGCCGCGTAAGCCGCGCAAGCCTTCAATGGTCTCATGCTGAATATTAACGTAGCGGTAGTTCTTCTCAGTCCACAGCGTTAAGGCGCCTTTGTGTAGGCTGCGCTCGGGGTGGGTGACAAGGGCGGTGATAGCGACCGTGCGCATGCGCCCCAAGCCCTGGCATGTGGGACAGGCGCCGCTCCGGGGATTCGACGGCGAGTTAAACGACAGCAGCGCGTCGCTGGGCGGGGCAAACGGGAGTAGCACTTTCGGATGCACCCAATGCTGCGTGCTGTCGAGCAAAGTCCCTCGCTCACTATGCAACTCCTTCGGCAGATCCTGCCCCTCGAGGAACTCGATGATTACATCACCGCCGATGTCGAACGCCCGTTGCAATAGGTCATGCATCTCATCCTTCTTGTCGGGCACGCATGCGCGGCCGACCTCGGCCTCAATTAGGTGTTTGACTTGTGGGGCGAGGGGTCGGAAATGCGCTAGCTCGACATCGCGCCCACGCTCACTGCGGGCGGCCGTGTCTGTTTCGCTGCGCACGGTCGCACGCTCCAGACCGTGCCGGCGCAGGAGGCCGGCGGCCCGCATGCCGTCGGTGCGCTCCCAGCGCACCACGACCGTCCAGATGGTGAGTGAGCCCTTGTAGTGCTTCTTTATCCAATCGCCATAACTCTCAGCCGAAGGCGGCGGCACGAACTCCTGCTCCTCTTCGGCCCAAGGTTTGGCGTATCGGCGGAAGTAGAAGCGCAAGAGCGCCAGCAACCCGCTCGATGTGGCGACCGTAGTCCGGCTGGACGCGCGAAAGGCCCCCTGGCTGAAGTGCACACAGGCCGGCACGGGCCCCACGAACGCCGGCACGTCTTCGTCGCTCAGGTGTGGCTGGTGCACGCCAAGGAAGCGGCGCATGCGCGCATTCGCTTCGGCGGCTAAAGTGTCGGCCAAGAGCGAACTCTTGCCGGAGCCGGATACTCCGACCACCATGGTCGCTTTGCCCATCGGCAGAGAGACGTCCACGGACTGAAGGTTGTTGGTGCGGGCATCGACGATTTCTATTTTGCCGCTCATGAGTTTGCCCGCTCCCGACCCGCGTGGAGGATGAAGACGCTGCGCGAACTGAACTCGGTCGGGTAGCGCTTGAACACTACGGAGCACTCGCCGCGGTAGTGCAACGTCCGGTGGTTGGAGAGCAGTAACACATCGCCCCGCTCTAAGCCGAAAGGTGCTGAGACGGCCATCGCGGCGCGCGCCACGCCGGCTATTCGCTCTGCCAGTGCCGGTACAAATTCACCAGAACGGCGGGCGGCGGCCCGTAGCGTCTCGGGATGGTAACGTAATACATCTCCCTCGACTGCGCGCCCAGACCAGCTCGACAGCGAGCGGTCATTCAACATCGTGACCCTCTCCTGTGTGAGGAAGTGTAGGGTCTTCGCGTCGGCACACTCCGCGAGAAATGTGAGCATGTCAGTCAGGCGAGCCACGCGATTGACGCCGTAGCGGGGCGCGCCGGGATCCGGCTCTAAGCACTGCATCGCCGTGATAGCTGGCGAGACTGATTCCGTGTTGAGGTCCGTGTGGAACTCTCCCTCGCGGGTCGTGTGCGAGAGCTCAGTCGTCCAGGGCGACATCGTGAACTGCTTTATGATCTGCCCACCCCGGTAAGTGCGAAAGGCCGCTCCTATCGTCCGTGCGGTCAAGAGCAGCGTTGCGCCGTGAGCGCTCACAGGCAGCCCCTTGATAATCAGGTGGTCGCGGGCCGCAAACGCCCCGTGTACCTCGGCGGAGAATCGCGCCCACTCACCTGATTTCAGTAGCGGCAGGTCAGCCAAATCGCTCGCGCGAGCCGACTGCTCCAGCGCCTCAAGCGCATCTGGTGCCAGGCAGATTGAATCGAAGGCGGCGGCGATTTCCGACGGCGCGACTACGACGGGCGGGTTGAGGTCGTTCACGGTTGCTTCACGAAGCGGAAGAGCAGCTTGTGCCGGTACTGGTGGTCAAGCAATTCCTCGGCGGAAGAGTAGGTGAAAGCGGCGCGGTCCGGATCATAGAGGACCCACCCGTCACGCCTGAGCGGGCGTAGGGCTCCGCGCAATCCTGCGTCGATGCCAGCGCGCAAGATGTCGAACGGGGCGCGATCCACGACGGCCTGGCCGGCCTCCTGTAGTTGCTCACGCCAACGCGGCCAGACCGGGTTCTCCGTATGACAACCGGCTACGACGAAAGCAGTTCCGTGCGGGCGCAGCGTACGTGAGATTTGGTGAAATAAATAGGGCAAGTCCGCAACGAGATGAAGGACTTCGTGACACGTAATGAGGTCAACGCTGGCCGTCGGTACTTCGCCCCAGCGCTCCGGGGGCAACAATGTCACTGCAGGGGCCAGTTGGCGGAGACGGAACAGCGAGCGCTCACGGGCACTGGGCGCGGGCTCTACTCCGGTAATTCTCTTGGGATGTAGGAGGGCGGCGAGGCGCACCAGCAGACCGCCGTGGTGACAACCGACGTCAAGGATACTCTCAACTGGCCCGCGCATATCCGCCTTGACGTGATCGAGCAGACTCGACCAGAAGATCTGATTCGCGTGCTCGAGAGAGACGTCATCTTCTAGCGCCGGCAAAGAAGGCACGGGGACAGGTCCCGACATGGTAGTTACGGACAACGCTGTGGCGAGCAGCCGCGCGCCTGCGTCTCGCCGCCACAAGGGTCGATACCGAAGTGACGAATAAAGAGAGCTCGGCTGTCATCAAATGCGTTCTGGAGCGCCGCGTAGTCTTCGGCGCCGCGCATCCCGAAATACGGGAAGTGGTGCAGGAAGTGGCCGAATAGGTAATCGCAATCTCGACTGTACGCCCGAGTGTCGAGGATATGTGCATGCCAGAATTCGTCGATCGGGCCCGTAGGGCAGATCTTCCGCTCCGGGTACGCAATATTGAGGGCCAAGAAGCGGCGATAGAGGTCCTCTACCTCAGCCTGATACTCGGGCGACCAGCCCTTCTCTTGGCCGAGCTTCTGCTTCAATATACTAAAATCAAGCGACGCGACGCGAGCGAGCGCCGCCTCAACCTCCGCCCCAACTACCGTCAGGTCTTGACACTCGTCCCAGCTCAGCGGTCGGGCGACATTGGCGTTGCTCAAGATCGAGCCCTCCTATTAACGATCTAAACTTAACGCACTCCTGCGAGCCGAAATGCTATCACAATTCTTTGGGTTGCTAAACTTAAATTAGACGTAAAGTAATATGATCTTAATCCATGCTTTATAGTGATGGCGTAGGGTTGTCATTCACTTGTCCTTGAATGTTATATGCTGTAATGACTACTTGCCTGTTGCTGATGCTGCTACGTGCTAGATGGATTCGTCGAGGTTGTAACATGAGAATTGAAGTTGATGAGGAGCCGCTCACGGCGCTTGCGGAATATGCCAGCATTCCGATCGCGTTCGAGGTCGGTACGGTACTCGACGTGGCGGATGCGGGCGACGGCCTAAGCAACTTCGTCTTGACAGAGCGCAGCCTTGATGTTCCTTATGTAAAGGATTACGACGCCCTTAGCGGGGAGCACCCGACTCGGTGGGCGGAGCGGTTCGACATGTCGAATTGGGGACTGTTTGCCGCGCGGGTGGCAGGCCGGCGTGTTGGCGGGGCAGCCGTGGCTTTCAACACTCCAGGCGTCGACATGTTAGAGGGCCGTAGCGACTTGGCCATCCTCTGGGACATCCGCGTCGCCCCAGAGGCTCGCGGGCAGGGGGTAGGGACTGCGCTCTTTCGGGCCGCCGAGGCATGGGCAAGGGCGAGAAGCTGTCGCCATTTTAAGATCGAGACGCAGAATATCAACGTCCCAGCGTGTCGTTTTTATGTGCAGCAAGGCTGCGTCCTCGCAGCAGTTGATCACTATGCGTATCCCGCACTGCTAGATGAGATTCAACTACTCTGGTACAAGGCGCTCTCATAAGAGATGAGCCGAAGTACGGGTTATCACGCCCCTCGTCGCCAATATTATTTAGCACTACATTTTCTTCGCCCATGCTCAGTGTCTTCCTTCCAAATTAAGCATTAGCAATTCGGGTGACCCGCCGCGTTCTCCAAAAATTATTGCGTTTTGGCCGAACTGTCTGCCTAACTCGCGCGCCTCCTCACGGTCGATCCCAAGAATTAAGAGGCTCTTCTCCGGCAGCCATATGCCGTCATCTCCGGTGCCGTGGCCGCTTAGAGTTCGACACCCGAGGTTCTGTGCTACTTGAAGAAGCTCAGTGTGTCGCCTTCCGTTTTCTTCATAGGTTAGAAGGGTTGAGCGGGGATTAGAGGCAGTAATATAAGCCCAAGATGTAGCACCATACATTGTTAAAAGGTGTTCTAATTGCGGGTTAGATTTTCCAACGCGAATCTTGAATGGCCTTCCGATCTCCTCAACCCAGTAAGAGGTATTGATATAAGTATCTTCGAGCTTAGGCAGGGGAGATAGTCCATTTTGGTCTTCTCTCTTCCCGGATACGAACCTGCGAAGCTTGGTTGTTAAATCTTGCTTTCTTAAAATCTCGGCAGCGTCTGCTGTTATCTTCTCCACTAATTTTCCGCCGCCACTCCGTCCCGTAACGTAATTCCAAAAGTCATCGAAGCCCATCAACTCTTCTTGATGGAACAGAGGTTGCTCCGTCGGCAGCCAGGTTGAAAAGTCTTTTGTCTTATCAGCGTAGAAAGCCGCAGCGATGGATATGTCCTTGGGAGCGCGCCTGCCGAACGCGTAGTGGGCAAAGAATCTCAGATACAGAAGGCGACGGCGCAGTTCCAGCTTCTCGGGAAGACTGGCTTTCTGACGTGTCAGTGCGATAACGCGAAACTTTTCATCCTTCTCGAAGGCAATGAGATCAAAAGGCACCGAATGATTGTCACCGATATCGGACACGCCCTTATCGGCGGCTCGATTCGCCAGTTCGGCCACCTTTTCCTCTATTTCCTGCATGGGAGGCAAATGGCCTTCTTTACCGAGCGTGCAAATGTGTTCTACGAAACCTTCGAGAGCACGCGGGATGTACATGATTACATTTCCGGCGGTTAAGGCGCTCTGCTCGCAAACTTGGAGTGCGCGCAGGCTCCTGAAGCCCTGAAGTAAATTGTTATCCTTCAGGCGTTCCGCTATCCACGCGGCGTCACGCTCTAAATCCTCTTCCCTGTTTTTCCACCAGTCTTTCTTGCTCCCTTGCTTCAGGGCGTCGAGGACAAGCCCGCGTATATACTGCGGCTGTAGCGTGGCAAGGTCTTCGGGCCAGCAAGGCAGGGAGGCGAGCATGTCCCAGAGCTGTTCGCGGTAGGTGACGAGTCCGAATCTCTGAGGCTGGGCGGCACAAAGACTCCATGCGATTGCACGATAAACTTTGGGTAGTTCAGAGCGCACTTCGTGCATTAACTTGTAAACGACGAAGAAAGCTGCCGCTCCCGGCTCGAAGGCCTCCCAGATTAGCCTCGCGGGCATGTTGGGGAGTGTTTCCCATGCGGCATCGTTACGCACGCGCTGCTCTTTCTCAGCTAAGTGCTCAAGCCGATAAACTATGCCGGACGCAAGGCGCTCAGCCGAATTAGCTACAGCTTGAAGCAAAGGGTCTTCAGGAGGGGGAGGCAGCTCGAAAAGTGGTGTTTGATTCGTGCGGAACATGACGATGCGTTAATTTGAAGACACTGTTTATCTTATGTTGAGATGTTCATTTATCGTTGGCATAACATAGAAGTCAAGGGGTTGATTCAACAAGTTCCACCCTGTGTCCCATCAAAACATCGATGAACTGTTTGCGACCGCCTGCAATAAGTATGCGCGGGTGGCGGCATTCAGGACATACCGTTGAGCGAATGTATTTCGAGATGTTCCAAAACTGTTTTAGATTTGAATTGGCGAGATACACCTGAGCTGGCGTCGTCTTCTTGATGCCCGCGCTTCGCGGATCGGTCAAAGTAATCTTGAATGATGGATGTAGTATGTGGCTGCCAATTAGATGATCACCTTCAACCGCGTATTGATCATCGCAAACATCAATCTGCCTTGGAATTATCAGATGATAGCTTTCAAGGAAAGGCGCGAGTTCTGTTTCGATCTTATTACGGTTTTCAATCGGATGCGACCGAGTAGCCACAATGCTCGAACCAAGCCCGACAGTCATTAACGGTGATTAGCGCCAGCCCTTTAGTGAGCGCCTGACCAAGTTCTTCGATGGTCCGCGCTT
>Ga0209153_1000164_pt1 | contig 36219 bp, 26 predicted proteins | sample GraSoiAngelo_120_FD_185877 | JGI IMG/M metagenome (GOLD analysis project Ga0209153, IMG submission 185877) | Grasslands soil microbial communities from the Angelo Coastal Reserve, California, USA - 14_0919_09_20cm (SPAdes) (version 2) | ecosystem: Environmental > Terrestrial > Soil > Grasslands ... | reverse complement strand
AGGGTCATCACCGCGCAGGCAAATGACAGCAAGCCCGCTACCCAAATGGTGAGGAATCTTAGCCGCCTGAAGTTTCCCACATCAAGCAGCATATCAAATCCGGCCGCCCATTCGCGCGGCTCGGCGTGTGCGACTTCGCGAAATGGAGACCGATCGTTCTCGCCGCCGCCCTTCTACCCGGAAAGTTTTTTCCTGCGGATCTAACGGCCCGCAGATGTTTCTGTTGTGGTGACGGGCTTCAGATCCTCCTTCTGCAGCAACGCATTAAGGCTCGCCAAGTCCTTATTCTGAAAATCTGCCCATCGCGCCAGTGTTTCTTCCGCAGCTTTGTCCCACTTTGCGCTCGCCGTTTCGGCATCTTCCGTGGGTGCCGCGTCCGCGCTCTCCACGATGGCCATCAAGCCGTTCAGGGTCGACGCAACTTTTGCTAAGGTCTCTTCTTCCTTTCCGGGGAGCGCGAGACCGAACAGCCCGAACCCGCCACTGGCATCCGGCGCGACCATCTCTTGCAACTTTTGATCCAGCCCCTCGAGTGCTTTGACGACTTCAGCCTTCCCGCTTGCCTCTTTCTTGCGAGCCTCGGTCTGCTTTCGCAGTTCGGCGATCTGTTCTAGTGCCCTAGCAACTTCGTTCTGGCGCGCCGAGAGCTTCGCAGCCAGTTCGAACTGTCGCGTCAGCTCTTCTTGAGTCGCTCTTACGCGCGGATCCATCTTGATGGTTAGCGTTTGTGTGGTGTTCTTGCCGTGCGCCGTCAGTTGCACGGTGTACTTTCCGGGCAGCGCCAACGGTCCGGAAGGCCTGCGAAACGAGGCCCGCGCGCCTTTTGCCGGCGGATACCTCAAGTCCCACACGAAGCGGTGCATGCCCGCCTCAGCGGAGAGCTTGGGGGGCTGAGGAACCCAGGAGGCTGGGAAGGGGAGCTCGTTCGGATTCACTTTGGGTATTTCGTCATCGCTGGCAAAACGCCGCACCAGCCTGCCGTCGCTGTTGAAAATCTCCAATTGGATCGGCGCTACGGATTTGTCCTTTAAGTAGTAATCCAGCGCTGCGCCATTCGGAGCGTTCACCGCCATCGGCTCATCGTCTGGAATCGGTGTGCTTTCGTCGCTTCCCGGGCGCACGCGATATGCCGTTGCCGGCTGGTAGAGCCACACTTCGGCCGCGGCCACGTGCGCGTCTATCTGCCGCAGTGCCGTTACATTGTCCAACACCCAGAACGAGCGCCCGAATGTTGCAATCACCAAATCGTTTTCGTGCACAACCAGGTCACGCACCGAAGTCACCGGCAAGTTGAATTGCAGCGGTTGCCAATGGTCCCCATCATCGAACGAAACATACACGCCTTTTTCCGTGCATGCGTACAGCAATCCTTTGCGAAGCGGATCTTCCCGGACGCAATTCAAGAAGCTGCCATCCGGGATACCATTCGTAACGCGTTGCCAGCTTTTTCCGAAATCCCGTGTGCGGTAAAGATACGGTTGATAATCCTCCAGCCGGTGCCGGTCCACTGCGGCGTAAGCCGTGCCTGCATCCGAATGAGACGCTTCGATGTGCGTCACCTTGCTCCACGGCGTCAATTCCCTCGGTGTGACGTTCTCCCAGTTCTTGCCTTCATCCTGCGTCAACTGAATCTGTCCATCGTCTGTTCCCGCCCAAATGTCTCCTTCCTTCACCTGCGACGGTCCAATCGTGTAAATGACGCCGCGCCGTTTTCCCTTGGGAGCATCCGCTGCGGTTGCCGCGTCCAGATTCGGGGGCACGCCGGGATCTTCGCGCGTCAAATCCGGGCTGATCGCCTGCCAGGAATTTCCGCCGTCCTCCGTTCGAAACAGAATCTGCGCCCCGAAGTAAAGGACATGCGCATCGAGCGGCGAAAACACCAGCGGCAGCGTCCAGGTGCGCCGGAAGGGGCCTTCCTGCGCAATCGTCGGCGGCATCTCCTGAATCTGCTCATTGCTCAAGTCCTGCCGCGCCACGAATCCGCCGAAGATCACGCCCGGATTCAACGGATCGGGCGCGATGTAGCCGTTTTCATCACCTGCTTCCAGCGGCCGCCAATCGTGAAAATTCAGAAAGCGGTACTTGCTGGCGCTTGCCGTTGCCGCTGGCCCGCTATCCTGCTGTGCCCCATACACCCAATACGGAAACCGATTGTCGGTCGCAACGTGGTAGAACTGCCCCGTCGCTTGGTTGAACCACGAACTCCACGTCTCGCCGCCGTTGTGCGTGACCACTGCACCCTGATCGCAGCTCAAAACCATTCGCTTTGAGTCGTCCGGATCAATCCACAGTTCATGATAGTCCGGCCCCGTCGGGTCACCCTTAAACACGGTAAAGCTCTTTCCTCCGTCCACGGAGCGATAAATCGAAGTATTCGGCACGTACACAATGTCGGGATTTTTCGGATCGACGGTCACTTCGTTGAAGTACCAGCCTCGTCCCCAAATCCGGCGATCCTTAGAAACTTGTTGCCAATTTTGTCCGCCATCATCCGAGCGGTAAAGGCCGCCCTGTTTGGCGTCCACAATCAGGTAAATCCGTTTCGGATTGCTCGGTGCAAACGCAATCCCCATTCGCCCCAATCCTTCCGACGGCAAGCCCTGTCCCAACAACTGCCAGTGGTCCCCGCCGTCATTCGAACGATATAGCCCGCTGCCAGGTCCGTTTGAAGGAGGGTAAACGCTCCACGGCGGCCGGCGCGTCTGCCACAAAGCCACGTAAATTGTCTTTGGATTTCCCGGCTCAAACGCCAAGTCAATCGCGCCGGTGTTGTCGTCATGGAAAAGAACTCTCTGCCAGTGTGCTCCTCCATCTTTCGAATTGAAAACGCCGCGCTCCGTATTCGGCCCGTACGCGTGTCCGAGCGCAGCGACAAAGACGTGGTTCGCATCGCGCGGATCCACCAGAATCCTTCCAATCTGCCGCGTGTCGCTCAATCCAATGTGCTTCCATGTCTTTCCTGCGTCGGTAGACTTGTACATCCCATTTCCCACAGAAATGGACGACCGCATGTCCGCCTCTCCCGTTCCGACGTACATCACGTTCGCGTCCGAGGGCGCCACGGCGATCGCCCCAATCGAGGCAATCGGCTCCGAATCAAAAATCGGCTTCCAGGTGCGCCCCCCATCGTTGGTCTTCCACACACCGCCGTCGACCGCCCCGAAGTAGTAAGTCTCGGGTTGGCCGCGAACCCCGGTCACCGCCAGCACGCGTCCTCCACGGAACGGCCCGATCAACCGCCAATGCAGCTCTTGAAACAGTTTCTGGTCGAATTGCTTTGGCGTGTCTGGTCCGGCAAGCAACCGAACCGACGCCCCAGTGAAAAGCAGCAGAGACACAACGGCGGGAACAACGCGACGCAGTTTCAAAGTCAACTCCCAAGCTTATTTTGGTGTTTTGAACGAGCGTCGAGTATATCTCACCGCCGCAAAAACAAAACTACGACTCCGGTTCGGCCGGTTCGGAACGATCCCAAGACAGATAGGCTGATTCCCGACAACTCGCAGAAAATACAGGAGATACTTCCTTGAGGGCTGGCCCTAGGCGAGTTCCCGTTCCTCGGTCCTTCCGGCTGTGACTGGCTTGGCCTGCAGAACGTTCAGCTTGGCGCTCACGAAATAGACCGCAAAGCCGGCGAACATAAGCAGAGCGCCGAAGAAAAGCCCGTTCATTCCCAGCACACTTTCCTGATTGCTCTCGACCACGGCGAGCAAAAGTAGCAGGAAGGGAAACAAGCCGGTCAAGACCGCACCGGTCAGGCCGCCCGGAACGCGAAACCCGCGCTTCAACTGCGGTTCCTTGATACGGAGCGCTACCAGCGTCACAAACTCCAGCATCAGACTCGCGCCGTACAGCGTGATGTCCAGCGTCACCAGCCGCCTGAATCCCAGGCCAAGGCATAGTGCCCAACAGGCCGCGCAAACCACGATTGCCAGCCACGGCGTATCGGAACGCTTGCTGGTTTTGGCGAATACTTTCGGGAGCATCCCATCCCGGGCCATGGCCAGCGGCAGACGCGAGTAACTCATGACCAGCGCATTGAACATCCCGAAAGCGCTCATCATCCCGCCCAGCACAACCAGGAATCGCAGCCATTCAAAACCCGCGATCCTTCCTCCCAGTGCTCCGGCAACCGAGGCCCACGAGCCGTCCTCCGCGAAAAGAGAGGAAGGAGCCCCGGTTAGATACACCGCAGCAAACGGCAGCACGTAGGTCAGCGTAACCAGGATCACTGCGGCAATCATCGCGCGTGGATAGGTTCTCTGGGGCCGCTCGACTTCTTGCGCAATCGTCGACGCGTTATCCCATCCCATGTAATTCCACATGGCCACGAGCACTCCGCCAAGCAAACCGAGACTGGTTGTTGCAGGCGCTGCGTGGGGATCGGCGAGCGCTCCCATTTTGAATGGTGCGAGGACCACGACCAACGCGAACGGCGCGGAGAGCAGAAAAAACAGCCACAGCGAAGTTAATCCCACCACACGAATCCCTGCGAGGTTCAATGCCGCGCACGTCATCACGACAAACAGCCCTGCACAGATTCCGTGGTTCCCGATGCCGAACCAGGGCGACATCTGCTTCAAATAAAACACAAACATCGTCGGATAGATCGCCATGTCAAAGATGCTGGCGGCCAGTGAAAGCCAGGCTTCCTGGAATCCCCAGAAATTCCCCATGCCGCGCCGCACCCATGCGTAATAGCCGCCCTCCGCAGGCAACGAGCTAGACAGTTCCCCGATCATGAATGCCGTCGGCAAGCTCCACAGCACAGGCAGGAAGAGCAGGATCAAAATCCCTTGGCCGTAACCGGCGCCGTGAATGATTTCCTCGGTCCCGTACGTCCCGCCAGACACCATGAAGAAAGTGGCCGCAACAAGAGGCCAGAGCGTCAGCTTCGCAACTTTCTTCTTGGTGATTGGGATTGCGCGGGAAGGGAACTGCGCAGAAACGGATACCGAACTCAATTTATACTCTCTCGTCCTCCTCAGCGAAACTCGCTCGCGTCGCGGCGGGGAGCGCCCGCGATCACAGGTGAAAAATAGCGAACTCGCAGATGCAGAATACAAGACTCCTCACCGTATGCAAGAGAAAAATGCATTTTAGCCAAAATTTTTTGGCGCTCAGTGCCATGTGTTGCCCGCACCACGATCGCACTCGCGTCGCATGGCGCCAGCGCCCTCGCTTTATCCCCGAGCGGTGCATGCTAGACTGCTCGTTCACTTTTGCCGTTAGGTTCTATCGCTTCAAAAGGAGCGTCCGAATGAGCCTGCCCGCCCCTGCGGCATTCCCACCTTTCTCTCTGGTTGTGGTACCCGCTTCCGCTGTGCTTGCGCGCAGGGTCGCGTCCAACCCCTCGGTCGCATTCCGTGACTTTTGGGCCTTCCAAACGTCTATAGTCCGAGAGAGTTGCCATGATTTCACTGTGGAAGGACCTGCGGTATGGCCTGCGGGCGCTTCGCCTCAGTCCAGGGTTTACCCTGATCGCGATCCTGACGCTCGCCTTGGGCATCGGGGCCAATACCGCCATTTTTCAGCTCATCGACGCCATCCGCCTTCGCACTATCCCCGTGAAGAATCCCGAAGAATTGGCCACCGTGCGCATAGCGGATCGCCACTGGGGCTCCGGCCAGTTTTCCGGGCCGTATTCCCAGCTCAGCTTCCCGATGTGGCAGCAGATTCGGGACCGCCAGCAAGGATTTGCGCAAATTGCCGCCTGGAGCGCCCAACGTTTCAACCTGGCGACGGGAGGCGAGATTCGCTACGCCAATGTCTTGCGCGTCAGCGGCGAGTTTTTCCAGGTGCTCGGCGTCGAGCCGTTCCTCGGCCGCTTGCTGGGACCGGCGGATGACCAGCCCGGCTGCGCCCTTGGCGCAGCGAACATCAGCTATGCGTTTTGGCAGCGCAATTTTGGCGGGGATCCCTCGATTGTAGGCAAGCGGCTCAGTCTGGATGGAAATTCGTTTGAGATTGTCGGCGTCACGTCGCCGGGTTTCACGGGCATTTCGGTGGGAGACACGTTTGACGCCGTCGTGCCCATTTGCATTGAGCCTATCGTGAGTCCCCGCAACAACCGGCTTACCATTCGCCATGCCTGGTGGCTGGCTTCGGTTGGGCGCTTGAAACCGGGTTGGAGCGTTGCGCGCGCGAATGCACAAATCAAGGCCGTCACCCCTGCGATTCTGCAAGAAACCATTCCCCCTTTCTATGACTCCGAAGGCATAAAGAAGTACCTTGCGTACCAACTCGGCGTTTTCCAGGCGGGCACGGGATTCTCAAATTTGCGCCAAGATTCCGAAACGCCGCTTTGGCTGTTGCTCGGAATCTCGGGACTCGTGTTGCTGATTGCCTGCGCCAATCTGGCGAATCTGATGCTGGCCCGCACGGGGGCAAAGGAACAGCAAATCACCATTCGCCTCGCGCTTGGAGCTACTCGCGGGCGGATGATCCGCGAGTTGCTTTCCGAGAGTATCCTCCTGGCGTTGGCCGGCTCCCTTGGCGGATTGTTTCTCGCGTTGGCCGTCAGCCGGATGCTGGTGGCATTTCTCAGTACGGCGGGTAATCGGATTTTCCTGGAGCTCCCGACGGACTGGCGCGTGCTGGAGTTCGCCACGGCGCTCGCCGTTTTGACCACGGTTTTGTTCGGGCTGGCGCCTGCATTCCGGGCGACGCGCGTGGAACCCGCAGCGTTGTTGCAATCCGGAAGCCGGGGAATGACCGGTGGGCGCGAGCGGTTTAGCCTGCGTCGAATTCTGGTCGTTTCGCAAGTCGCCATTTCCGTGGTTTTGCTGATGGGGGCGCTGCTCTTTGCCCGGAGCTTGCACAATTTGACGGCGCTGAACTTAGGATTCCGGCAAAACGGGATTCTGATTACCAGTGTCGATTTCAATCGCCTGCAAATTCCCGAGGACCGCTACACGGAATATAAGCGGCAACTCGTCAAGGCCGTGAAAGCCATACCGGGCGTGGAATCCGCCGCCCACGCGATGCTGGTTCCTTTTGGAGGCAGCTCTTGGAATGACGACGTCATCACGGAAGGATCGGACGAGGACAAGGGTGTCGCGTGGCTGAATTACGTGGGGCCGGGCTATTTTCAGACCGTCGGCACGCCTCTTCTGGCCGGACGGGATTTCGATGACCAGGATAGCGCCACTTCCGTCAAGGTCGCCATCGTCAATCAAGCCTTCGTTCGAAAGATTTTTAAGGGCGCGGATCCGCTGGGAAAAAGATTTCGGATTCACGAACCCCCGGGTAAGCCACGCCCGCTCTACCAGATTGTGGGAGTTACCGGCGATCATAAGTTTAACGACATGCATGAGGAGTACCTGCCGTTCATGTATTTTCCGCCCACGCAGCAGGAAAAACCCAGCCCGGACGATCAGATCATTATTCATTCCTCGCTGCCGCTTGGGAGCTTGATGTCCTCCATCAAACAAGCGATTGGCGACGTTAATCCGGGCATCGACTTCGAGTTCAAAGCATTGAAGACACAAGTGCACAACTCTCTTGTGAGCGATGAGTTGATGGCCACGCTTTCCGGCTTCTTCGGATTTCTCGCCGCGCTGCTGGCAGCGATTGGACTTTACGGAGTGATTGCCTACATGGTTGTCCAGCGCACCAAAGAAATCGGCATCCGAATGGCCATCGGCGCAAAGCGCACGGATGTGGTAGGCATGATCCTGAGGGAAGCAGGTATTCTGACCGCCGCAGGCCTGGTGATCGGAACCACGCTGGCATTGGCGTCCGCGCAGGTGGTGAAATCGCTGCTCTACGGATTGAAACCGCGCGACCCCTTCACGCTGGTCCTCGCGGTGGTTACGCTGGCGGCTGTTGCGGCGCTCGCGAGCTTCTTGCCGGCTTACCGCGCTTCGCGGCTGGATCCCCTGAAGGCTCTTCGTTATGAGTAGCTGAGAGCGGGCGCGAGCCCGCTGCAGTATTCGCTGTACATTTTTCAAAGCGACATTCATCCTTCCTTTGCTACACTACGCCACCGTCAGATCAGCTATCTCAGCTTCAGGAGCCCTCGCATGAAATTTGCCCTTCGCCTGGCCATCGCCAGTTTTGCTTTGCCGCTTTCATTGGTTGCGCAGGAAACGACGTCGAAAACCCCGCGCGCAATCACCATTGACGACTTCTTCGCGATTCGCGATGTGTCGCAGCCTGAAATCAGTCCCGATGGGCAATGGATCGCCTACGCCGTGCGCATGCGCATGCTCAAAGAAGACAAGAACGAGCAGCGCGTGTGGATGATTCCGACCAATGGCGGCGACGCGATTCCCATGACGGCAGAAGGCATCTCCTCCGGTCATGCGCGCTGGAGCCCGGACGGCAAGTACCTCTCGTTTCTGTCGGCCCGAGACGGCGGAAAATCACAAGTGTGGCTGCTCGACCGACGCGGGGGCGAAGCCGTGCGTCTGACCGATACTGTACAAGGCGTCGACGCCTTCGAATGGTCTCCGGATAGCACGCGGCTGGTGCTGATTGTTCGCGATCCCAAGCCGGAGGACATCGAAGCGGCAAAGAACAAGGAAAGGCCCGCTCCTGCCACGCCGTCGAAACCGAAAACTCCTCCTCCATTCGTGATTGACCGCCTGCAATTTAAGCGCGACACGGTCGGCTATCTGGATCGGCGCCGCACGCACCTCTACGTCTTCAATGTTGCGGCGAAAACAATGACGCAAATCACTTCGGGGGATTTTGACGACAACGAGCCGGCTTGGTCGCCGGATGGCAAGGCCCTCGCCTTCAGCAGCAACCACACCCCGGACGCGGATGCCAACTATAAGGCGCACATTTGGATGGTCGCTGCGGACAATACCGACAAGGGCGCGCACCTGACGCAAGTCACGCCGGAGCCCGGTCCGGATTCCGCGCCGGTTTGGTCGCCCGACGGCAAATGGATTGCCTACGTGACCGAGCTGGACCCGCATCTTTTTTATTACAACACGCGGCATTTGGCGGTCGTTCCCTCAACAGGCGGGCAAGCCCATATCCTTACGCGTGCTTTTGATCGCAGCATTCACCACCTGCGTTTTTCGAATGACAGCAAGTACATCTACTTCACCGCCGAAGACGACGGCACGCAGAATCTTTGCCGCATTCCCGTCGGCGGCGGAGAGATCACGCGCCCGATTGGCGGCCGCCTCGTGGTCGGAGCTTATTCGCTCGGCAAAGATGACTCCATCGCCGCGCAAATCACGACTATCGATCGTCCCGATGAAATCTTCTACCTTGCCAACGGCGCGAAAGAACCTACGCGCCTGACCAAGACCAATGACGCGCTGTTTGCGCAACTGCGCCTCGCGCAAGCCGATTATGTGCACTTCAAGAGCAAGGACGGCACAACGATCGCAGGATATTTGTACAAACCGCTCGATTACACACCCGGCAAGAAAGTGCCCACACTGCTAAATCCGCATGGCGGGCCTGTAGGCCAATACTCCGCCTCTTTCTACCATCTAGCCCAGCTTTACGCCGCGAATGGCTACGCCGTGTTGCTGCCCAATCCGCGCGGCTCTTCCGGCTACGGGCAGAAATTCTGCGCCGCGATTTATGCGGATTGGGGAAATAAAGACTACCAGGATGACGTGGCCATGGTGGATTACGCGGTCGCGGAAGGCATCGCTGATCCGGACAAACTTGGCGTGGGCGGCTGGTCCTATGGCGGTATCTCGACGGACTTCATCATTGCCCAGACCCAACGTTTCAAGGCGGCTATCTCGGGTGCAGGAGTCGCGCTTGTTGCCAGCTTCTACGGCCACGACCACTACCAGCGCGATTACGATATCGAACTCGGCTATCCCTGGGACAATAGAGCCGTCTGGGACAGAATCTCGCCCTTCTATCGCGTTGCGAGCATCACCACGCCCACGCTGTTCATGGGTGGAGACCTCGATGCAAACGTGCCAATTCTTGGCGGCGAGCAAATGTACGAAGCGATGAAGACGCTTGGGCGCACGACGGAGCTTGTCGTCTACCCCGGCGAGTATCACGGCTTCACCGTGCCGTCGCACATCAAGGACCGCATGGAGCGCTATATGGCGTGGTTCAACCATTACGTCAAGGGCGACTCCGCACCGGCGACACCCGCATCTCCTGAGATCAGGACCGCAGGCGGTGAATAATGCGTCTTCCCAGGCGAACTGTTTCGATTCCTTTGCTTGCGCTCTTGTTCTGTGTTTCTTGTTACGCGCAGTCTTCCTTCACGGTGGGCACGGCTTCGGCGGCGCTGGGGGGCGGCACCGACGTGTCCGCGGGAATGAAGCTAGGCACGATCACGGACTACTTCGGCAAAGTCATCGCGGAGCCGCGTGCTCCCGTCACAGGCGTTGTGCTTCATGTCAAGGCCGTGCCTTCTCTGAAAAAAGGCGACAATATTGCCGACCTCGGCGTGGTGGCCGCTCACGCCCCGTAATCGAGCGGCTTGCGAGGATGCAACGTTATCGGCGCACCCGCATCTTCGCGCGGTACTGCTGTCTGTCGCACGTCACAGTCAGGTGTACGCGTTTTGTGATAAGCATTCTTCATCCGTCCGGAAGGGAGGACCCATGCGCAAATGGGGCGTCCTCATTTCCATTATCTATGCGCTGATTGTGTTGGGCTTGCTTACACCGATGGCAGTGTTGCTCGCTGGTCCCTCGGACTTGCGTGAATTCTCGCACGGAGTCCTTGCTGCCTATCGGGAATGGCTGGCTTGGTTCCCTATCGTCATTGTTCTGGGCGGGCAGGCGCTTCTGTTTTTCTTGTCGGTGGACACTTCGCAAAAACGCCTCAAGCCGCGCTCACACATTCTCTTGTCTTGCGTCTTGGCGGGAATTCTCACCGCGCTCCTGGCTTTCGCGCTGATTGGCGCAATTGGCGTCGCAGTTCAGGGTGATAGGTTCGGAGAAGGGGCGTTTGCGAATCCTTTCCTTTTCTTCGGTCTGGCTTGGCTCTTTTGGGGGATCGTGTTTTATTTTTTCTTGCGCAATACCTCCGAGATTGTGAACCGCGTAACGTCCTGGCTGCTGCGAGGCAGCATTTTGGAACTGTTGGTGGTCGTGCCTTGCCATGTCATCGTGCGGCGGCGCCACGATTGTTCCGCGCCCATGGTCACCAGCTTCGGAATCATCACCGGCATGGCCATCATGCTGCTGTCGTTCGGTCCCAGCGTGCTATCGCCTCGCGAGGGTGCGGGCGCCGTTTTTATTTCTCGTCCCTTGACGTAACGCAGAAATAAAAACGGCGCCCGCACCCTCGCGAGGCGCCGTTGGTTTCCACTTCAAGAATTCGCTTTGCTTAATTCTTGCTTGCCACCGCCTCCCGGTGGTCTTCCCGTGGCGTCATGGAGACGACGATATACTCGCGTTCCTTGTCATCTCCCTCCGCCACTTTCAAGATCAACTTATCCTTGTGGAGCCGATATTGAGCAGTTTCGCCGATGGGCAGCAGCACCGGGTGCTTGTCATCTTTCGGGCGGATGCGGTAGACCACCTTCTCCCCCTGCAGCACGTATTCCTGGCAGAGCACTTCCTGGGTCTTTTTGTTTTGCGAGTCGGTTCCGAGCAGCTCGCCTGCCACGGATTTCCCGCCCTTTTCCTGCATGCCGCAGGGAGCGGAATCCATCCGCAGCAAAGTCCCCTTCTGATAGTCGTCGTGTTCTTTGGCCGAACAAACCCCGGCAAGCAGCAAACCGCCCGCGAGCGCGAACCACTTGGTGTTCATACGCTTGTCCCCTTTCTCCACAAAATAAGGGAATCGAGCGAGCCGGGCTCAATGTGTTAAGCGGGGTGCGTCCGCGTGAATTTCGATTATTCTTTGTAGGTGGAAGGGAGTTCATGCTGGCATGGAGCCTGCTCTTCGGCCTGTCTATCCTCCTAATCGCCTTAGTCCTTTTGTTTCTATGGCATCCGCGGGTGGGGGAGCTGTTTCACCAGCATGTCAAGGATCGTCCCAAGCGTCGGCTGTTCCTGGCTGCCGTGGGATTTTTTCTGACGCTGGCCCTGGCCCGCTCCATGGCTTACGCCGCCGGGCGGAAGATTGCCCCGTTTCATTACATTTATATACGCGGGACGCACGTCCACCACTTGGTCTGGGGAATTCTTTTGCTGTTAGTCGTGGGATTCTGTTGGTTAATCGAAGTGGGAACAGGGACCAAGGGAACCTCTTTGCTTGCGAGCCGCTTGATGTCGCTGCTTTATGGTGCAAGGGGCCGCGCTCACGCTGGATGAATTTGCACCATAAAACAGGGGCCAAGGGAACCTCTTTGCTTGCGAGCCGCTTGATGTCGCTGCTTTATGGTGCAGGGGCCGCGCTCACGCTGGATGAATTTGCCCTCTGGCTCAACCTGAAGGACACGCTCTATTGGACCCGCCAAGGGCGCGCCAGCCTCGACGCCATTATGCTCTTTGCAGCCGCCCTGCTCATCGGCATCTGGGGCCGCGAGTTCCTCAAAGCCCTCCCGCGAGAGATTTTCCGCTTGCGCCGCAAAAAGGCCGAAGAATAATTTCTAGGCTGTCTTAACCGCAGGGTAGCCGAGTCTCCGCAGCAGTCCAGTGAGATCCTGCCGCGTGAACCGTCACCCGAAAGGCCGGGCGATGGTTTCATAATGCCGCTCAAAAGTAGACGCGGAGTCCTCCCGAGACTACAAATCCTTGGTCTAGCTTGGTGACGGGGCTGCGCTCCCTCATCCTTCGAGACCCGAGTCGGAATCGAAGCTTTTTGCACAGGCGTGCACAGCTTTCCACAGACAAAATCTGAGAAACTTCTTGCCAAGAGAAAACGGCAGGTTTAACCTCCTCCCCAGATTGAGCCGGGAAGCGTTAAAAACTTTGCGGCGCAATTGAACGGGGGCGCAACAGTCTAACGGCTGCGGCGCCCTCAATTTTTTGGCCCTGTTCGACGCGGCGCATAGCTTCTTCCTCCTCGCAAATGCTTACCTAGATTTGCCCTCCTGTGTCCGGCAGAGTATCCTCTGCGATTTCGGGGAGGTGCCCGATGCGTTGTTTGGGTAAGAGTTATGCACCGAGGAATTGGTGTTATGGAGGAATCGCATACGGATTCTGCTTATGCTGCCTATTAACGATTCCGGGGATTGCTGGCCATTCCAAGGAACAGGCCTCCGCATCCTCCGATCGGGAGAGCGCTCCCCTGGAACAAAAATTCTTCGGCGAGATGCGCTGGCGTTGCCTCGGACCTTTTCGCGGCGGCCGCACCGTGGCCATTTCCGGCGTGCCGCATCAGCTCAACGTCTTTTACATGGCGGCAGTCAACGGCGGCGTGTGGAAGACTACGGATTTCGGGAACACCTGGCATGCAATTTTTGATGACCAGCCTACAGGTTCGGTGGGCGCCTTGGCAGTGGCTCCCTCCGACCCAAACGTAATTTATGTGGGCAGCGGAGAAGGCTTGCAGCGGCCGGACTTGGCAACAGGCGACGGGGTTTACAAATCCACGGACGCGGGAGCAACGTGGACCCATCTTGGGCTGCGCGACGCGCAGCAGATCGCCGCGATGATCGTGGATCCGAAGGATGCCAATCGTGTTTTTGTCGCGGCGCTAGGTCATCCTTATGGCCCGAACGCGGAGCGCGGGGTATTTCGCTCGACCGATGGCGGGCAGACATTCCAGAAAGTGTTGTACCAGGACGAAAACACGGGCGCGGCCGATTTGGCGTTTGACCCGTCGAATCCACAGACAGTTTATGCCACGCTTTGGGCCGCGCGCGTCGCGCCATGGGAGATTCGGAGTGGCGCGTCGTTCATCACTGCTGGCAGTGGAATTTTCAAATCGACCGATGGAGGAACGAATTGGAGTCCGCTCACGAAAGGATTGCCTAGCGCGGAAGAGGGATTGAGCCGCATCGGCATCGCGGTGGCGCCGAGCGAGCCAAGCCGCATTTATGCCTCGGTGGAAGCAAACAGGAATGGCGGTGTGTACGTTTCGAATGACGCCGGCGAAACCTGGAAGCTCATCAATGCGGATCACCGAATCGGGGGGCGCGGTCCGGGGGCGATGGGAATTGCGGTTGCCCCGGACAACCCCGACGTTGTTTATGTTGCGAACACCACTACTTGGAAATCCACGGACGGAGGGAAGACCTTTGTTGGCTTCAAGGGAGCGCCGGGCGGAGACGATTACCAGCGAATCTGGATCAGCCAGGAGAACTCGCAGATTATGGCGCTTTCGAGCGATCAAGGGGCTGTCATTAGCGTGAATGGCGGCGAGACCTGGAGCGGCTGGTACAACCAGCCGACCGCGCAGCTTTATCACGTTACCACTGACAACCGTTTTCCTTACTGGGTGTACGGCGCGCAACAGGAAAGCGGTTCGGTGGCGACGCTGAGCCGAAGCGATTTTGGCCAGATTACATTTCGCGATTGGCGACTGCCGGGTATCTTCGAATACGGAGACATCGCTGTTGATCCGCTCGACCCGAACATTCTCTATGGCGCGTGGCTAACGCGTACGAAACAGGACATCAGTGAATACGCCCAAGTTACCCCCGAGCCGATTCGCCGGGGCGAATACCGCTACGTGCGGACGCTGCCCGTGGTTTTCTCGCCGCTCGAGCCGCACACGCTGTACTTCGCGGCCAACGTGCTTTTCAAAACCACCGACGCGGGAAATCGTTGGCAGATCATCAGTCCGGACCTGACGCGCGAAGCGTATGAAATTCCTGCGAATCTGGGAGTCTTTGCCACGAGCGATCCGGAAAAAGGAAAACATCGAGGTGTGATTTACGCGGTTGCGCCTTCATTCAAAGAAGCCAATACGATTTGGGCGGGTACGGACGATGGACTGATTCACCTCACACGGGATGGCGGAAAATCCTGGCAAAACGTAACGCCTCCGCAACTGAAGCCGTGGAGTAAAGTCTCCATCATCGAGGTTTCTCATTTTGATGCGGGCACGGCCTACGCGGCGATCAATTCGTTTCGCTTAGATGATTTGCGGGCGCACATCTACCGCACACGCGATTTTGGGAAGACCTGGGAGGAAATTACCAGGGGCATTCCTGACGGAGGCGCGAGCAATGTCGTACGCGAAGATCCTGAGCGAAAGGGACTGCTTTTTGCGGGTACCGAGGGTTCGGTCTACATTTCCTTCAACGACGGCGACGACTGGCAGCCGCTGCAACTCAATCTTCCGCACACGTCCATGCGCGACCTGGCGATTCATAGGGATGATCTAATTGTTGCCACGCATGGCCGCTCCTTCTGGATTCTGGATGACATTACGCCGCTGCGGCAACTGACTCCAGACATTGCCAAGGAAAGCGCGCATCTGTATGCACCAGAGACCGCGATTCGTTTTCGCTGGAACCGCAATCCGGACACGCCATTGCCGCCGGAATTTCCGGCAGGGAAGAACCCACCCGATGGAGCGATCATCGACTATTACTTGGAGTCAGCCTCAAGAAATCCCTTGACGCTGGAGATTCTTGATGAGCAGAAGCGTCTGGTGAGGCGGTACTCCAGCACTGAAAAACCGGAGCCGCTGGAAAAAATCGCCAGGGAGAATCCGATCCCGTTGTACTGGGTAAGGCCAACGCAAATTCTTTCGGCGGAGACGGGAATGCACCGTTTTGTGTGGGACATGCACTACGCTCCGCCGGAATCGATGCAGCACGAATTCCCAATTTCGGCGATTTATCGCGACACGCCGAAATACCCGCTGGGAGCCTGGGCGTTGCCTGGGAACTACACGGTGAAACTCACGATGGACGGCAAGACCTATACACAACCGCTGGTGATAAAAATGGATCCGCGCATCACGATTTCGCTTGCTGATTTGCGAAAGCAATTTGAAATGGAGAGCGGCTCTTCGGACGGCATGAATCAAAGTTACGAGGCGCTCAAGCAAGTTCGTTCGGTGCGCGCGCAATTGAAAGAGTTGGCCGCAAGAGCGGGGAAGGGCAGACTCGCGGATGCCATCACCGGGTTAGACAAGAAGGCCGCCGAACTGGAGGGGGCGGCGCAAAGCAGCTTCTACGGATTACCGCCCAGCGGAAAGCAAGCGGAGAACTTCTCTACGCTCAACCAGCATTTTCTGGGGATGCTCTCGGTCGCCGACAGCGCCGATGCGGCACCAACAACGCAGGCCACTGCAGTATTTGGCGAACTGAGGACCGCGCTGGGGTCATTGCTGTCTCGTTGGAAAGAGGCGAAAGAGCTGGACATTCCTGCTCTGAACAAAGAGCTTAAGAAAGCCAGGTTATCGGAAGTGGACGCGACGAAACCGCCTGCTGACAACCCTTTGGCGGATTCTGAGGGTGGCGACCAACCGTAAACAACGGCGTTGAGACGAACCGGGAGAGACAAAAGCCGCATCTCCGACTCTGGGAAGCGGCGCAGGATTCGGACGCGATCCCCTTGAATGGGCAAGTGGCTCACGAAATCCGATTCACATTGCTCGGATACGGCGGTCCCGCGGACCGGTTCCTCGTGGCCACGGCAAAAGTATATGATTTGACGCTCGTGACCGCGGACGAGCGGCTCATGAGGGTTCCCGGGCATCGAGTGTTGGCCAATCGTTAAATAATCTGAGACAGGGAGGGATTCATGTTGCAGGCGATCGGTTGGACCAGTGCGGCCATGCTTGTTGCGCAGGCATGGTTCGCCATGTTTGGGGCAGTCGGGCATGCGATTGCTCAGGATGTCCCTCCGTCGCTGTATTCCGAAATGAAGTGGCGAATGATTGGGCCATTTCGCGGGGGGAAAGTGAACGGAGTCGCCGGCGTCCCAGGAAACCCAGCCATTTATTACATGGGAACAGATGGTGGAGGCGTATGGAAGACTACCGATGGCGGCGTCACGTGGAAACCGATTTTTGACCGAGAGTCCGTGGCATCGATGGGTGCCATTGCGATGGCGCCAACGAATCCCAACATTATTTATTTGGGGACGGGAGTGAACACGATTTACGGCGACGTTTCATACGGAAACGGTGTTTACAAGTCGACGAACGGCGGGGAAACGTGGCAACACTTGGGCTTGGAAGACACGCGGCATATCGCCCGTATCCTGGTTGATCCCCGGAACCCGGACATTGTGCTAGTGGCGGCGATCGGCGATGGCTATGGGCCAAATGAGGAGCGCGGCGTTTTTCGATCCACGGATGGCGGGAAGAATTGGAACAAAGTCTTGTTCAAAGACAACACCACCGGCGCCGTCGATCTCTGCTACGAGCCAGGCAATTCGCGAGTTGTTTATGCGACGCTTTGGCATGTGATTTGGAAGCCGGATGTGAAAGATCAACCACTTGAGCCTGGAAGCGGGCTGTACAAGTCCAAGGCGCTCCGGCGTCGCGGTGGCGCCGGGAACGCGCGGGCCGCGCGTTTACTTGATTATCGAAGCGAAACAGAAGAAGGGCGGTCTGTTTCGTTCGGATGACGGTGGAGCATCGTGGCGCAAAATTACCAACGATCCGCGCATCGAAACGTCCTGGTACATGGGCGAAATTTTTGTGGACCCGAAAAATCCCGACCTCGTCTATGTGCCGTTGCAGAATTTCTACCGGTCCACGGATGGAGGAAAGAGTTTCACGGCCATCAAGGGTGCGCCGGGAGGCGATGATTACCACACCATGTGGATCGATCCGATGAATCCTCAACGGATGATTTTGGGAACGGATCAAGGCGCAACCCTTAGCGTGAACGGGGGCGAGACGTGGAGCCCCTGGTACAACCAGCCAACGGGGGAATTCTACAGAGTTGCAACCGATCATCGGTTTCCGTATTGGGTGTATGGACCGCAGCAGGATAGCGGCACTGCGGCAATTGCGAGCCGCGGAAACAACGGACAAATTACGGTGCGGGACTGGTTTCCGGTAGGCCCGGGAGAAAGCGGTTACACCGTTCCTGATCCTTTGGACCCAGACGTGGTTTACAACGCAGGACCCGCCGGCAGCGTGGTTCGGCTTTCCAAAACCACGGGGCAAGTGCGGGATATTTCGCCCGCGCCTATTCCAGAGGGGAGCAAGTATCGATTCAACTGGACCATCCCCATGGTCTTCTCGCCGCAGGATCCGCACCTGCTTTATTTGGGCACGCAGTTCTTAATGAAGACCAGCAATGCGGGCACGAGTTGGGACGAAGTCAGTCCTGATCTTACGCGGATTCGCGCCGAGGAGAAGGACACGAAGAAACGGCGCGGGACGATTTTGACGATCGCCCCTTCCGCCGTGAAGGAAGGTGTGATTTGGGTCGGAACGGACGACGGGAACATCCAGATTACAAAAGACGCTGGGAAAACATGGAAAAACGTAACGCCTGCAGCGGTCACGGAATGGAGCACGGTAAGTATCGTCGAAGCGTCGCACTTCGATGCCGGCACGGCGTATGCAGCCGTGAATCGCAATAGCCTGGATGACTTGAAGCCGCACATTTTTCGAATTCGCGATTATGGAGAAAACTGGCAGGAAATTGTTAGCGGGATTGCAGGGAAGGATTTTGCGCGAGCGGTGCGGGAAGATCCGGTCCGCAGGGGCTTGCTGTATGCAGGAACGGAAACAGGCGCTTACGTTTCTTTTGATGATGGCGACCACTGGCAGTCGTTGCGGCTGAACATGCCGGTGGCGTCGATTGACGACCTGGCGATTGAACAAGATGACTTGGTGGCGGCGACCTATGGACGCTCATTCTGGATTTTGGATGACGTGACGCCGTTGCGGCAGGTGAATGCACGCATGGCGTCAGACGGAGAGCACTTGTTTAGGCCGAGAACCGCGATTCGGGTGAGGCGGGATGAGAATCAAGACACGCCGCTGCCGTCGGAAGTTCCGACAGGAAAGAACCCTCCCGATGGAGCGATCATCGATTATTACCTGCCGCCAAGTTTTTCAGGGGAAGTGCAAGCGGACATTCGCGATGAAGCCGGCAATCTGGTCCACAGCTATTCAAGCGCGCCGCTTCCAAAGGAAGAAGACGAACTTCCCTTTGTGGCGGAATATTGGATCGCCCATCCTCAGCCACTTTCGAAAACACCAGGAATGCACAGGTTCGTATGGAACTTGCGGTATACCGATCCACCGGCGGTGCATGTGCAGTCCCCTTACAATTACCCGATTGCGGCGATTGTGGGCGCAACGCCGCTGCCGCCCGAAGGACCACTAGCGCTGCCGGGGGAATACGAAGTTCAACTCAAAGCGGGAAAACAAACCCTGCAGCAGCCCTTGGAGGTGAAACAGGATCCGCGTGTCCATGCGGCGCGAAATGAGCTGGAGAGCGCGTTGGACCTGCAACTGAAGATTTCCGCCGTGCTAGGAAAAAACTATGAGGCCTACCAACAGGTGAAACAGCTGCGCGCACGGCTGAGCGAGTTGATGAAGCGTCCCAAGGAGGATCCGGTTGCGGCTGCGGCAACCGCTTTGTATAAAAAGGTCGCGCTGCTCGAAGGCGAAGCGACGCCCATTCTCGAGACGCCCAAAGGGATGAGCTTGATGACGGTGAACGACAGCTTGACGGCCTTGATGGCCCTGGTCGACGGCGCCGACTTTGCACCTTCGGAAGAATCTTTTGTTGCGTTTCGCCGTGTTTGCCAGGGCTGGAAAGAAAAACTCGGCGCTTGGCAGGACTTGAAAAACAAGGAAGTTGAAGCGCTCAACGTGGTTCTTGCGAAAAATAATCTGGCGCCGCTGTCGAGCATGGCTGCGGTTGCGGCGGACCTGGCTTGCGGAAATTAGACGAGAAGCTTTTCAATGAGACGATGAAGATTGTAGTGTGGCTTTTTGTAGTTCGGACAAATCCTCCAAAACCTCTGCGCTATGTCCGGCGGGGTCAACCTTTAGGTACACCTTTCGAATAACGCCCGCAGGATCAATCAAAAAGGTGTGACGAGCGGAAAGCCGGGCGACACCGAGATCCACTACGGAGCCGTAACGCTGAGAGAGTTCGCAATGAGGATCGGCAAGCAGCTTGAAGTGCAAGCCTTCGGCGGCGCAGAACTTCTCGTGTGAAGCCTTATCCTGGCCGCTGACGCCGAGAATCACCGCGTTTTTCTGTTCGTACAGCGCCAGGTCGTGCTGGAAATTTCGCGCCTCCTTGGTGCAGCCGCTGGTGAAATCCTTGGGATAGAAATACAAAACAACCCAATGGCCGCGAAAATCGCGCAAGCTTACCGGCTTGCCGTCTTGCGCATTCAAGGTGAAGTCCGGGGCGCGGGTGTCGGCAACAGGTGCTTTTTTCGAGTGCCGTGACGCGCGCGCCGCCATAAGCCCCACGAGCAGTAAGAGCGCAACAATAAAAGCCATAAGAATGGTCAGCATTCTCATTCCGCTCTATTCCTTTTGACTGAACCAGCCAAAGCCCAAGCGCAATTGCACGGTGTTGATCCCGGGATTGGGAGTTGCCAGGCCGGCATTGGAAATATGCATGAATCGAACCTCAGTACAGAAATTGTGCTTGCTCCGCAAAAAGTGCAATCCAATGGCGCCGCTGCTGGTGAAATTAATCTGCGAAGTTCCCGCAGGCACCTGCGTATTAGTAAAGAGCGTGCCGCCGCCAATCTCGAAATAGGGAACAACGCTCCCATGAGTATCGAACGCCCATTTGAAAGCGAAAGGATTCACGCCTGCGCCATAAGCGGTGTTTTGTTTTTGAAAGACGAGAAATGCCGGCACCAGATCGACGGCGTATTCCAAACGGCCACGAAGGAAACCGGGCCCATGAGGCGCCGTGAGAATCAAGCCATAACGCACACCGACATTCCAAACGCTGTCGCTCGACTGGCTGCCATTCGTGCCGTGGCCTGCACCCGTCCAAATCTGAATTTCGTGCTCGCCTTCAACAGGACCTGCCTGTGAACGGGCGTCGGGGACCCACAGGAAGAGAGCAATAGGTAGTAGAACGGGAATTGTTCTGCCCAACAAGAAGTCTCCTTCACATGATCCGATTCCGAACTGCGGAATTGAATGCACAGAAGATATAGAAAAGCCTGAAGAAAGGCGAATCTCTTTTCGTCAAGCGTTTGGTCTCGCCAGGAACTATTTCAGATAGGTACGCACAATCTGGATCACGTCATCAGCAGCTTCTTCCGAGGACTTGGAGTTCCGAGGCATGTGGTTGCGGATGTGCTCTTCCATCAATTCGGCCATCAGGCTGTTGATGGCCCCGCGAGCGGCAGAGAGGCGCTGGAGAACGTCGGCGCAAGAATTGTCGTCATGGAGTGCGCGCAGGACGCTTTCCAGCTGGCCTATGACTTTCCTGGTGCGATTGACCAGGTCTAGCTTTTCTCGCGAAAGGTGTGACATCGTGCTTGCCTACCCTGGGGGGACAGGGTATCAAAGGAAATGCCATTAAAAAAGGGATTAGCCAGCTAAAGGGTGAGGGGGTAGGAGATTGCGAAGGGCGGGACGCCGCGGGATGTTCATCCTTTGTTTACCGATGGCATTTACTGTTGGGAGGAATAGCGCGGGGCGGCACGAATGAGCTGGAACCCGAATTGAAATGCGGCGACAAGTCAAGCAAATCGCTTTGCTTCTCTTTGCGGTGCTGAGTGGGTTGTCACTGGCGACGGTCAGCGCGCGCGCGCAAAACGAACCAGCAAACCATCAAGCCCAAACGGAAGCTCCCGATGACCCACAGCCGGGCATGTTTCCGCACCCGGAGTCGGACCGGGTATGGCTATCCGGGCAGTCGAATTTTATCTTCCAGACTCACCCTCCTTTCCATGCGGCCTACAGTGGAGCGAACAGCTTGGATCCCAATTATGAAAAAGCAACGTCGCGTGTCCTCACGCTCTATACAGGGTTGCAGCTCAACGCTTCCACGGAATTCCTGGTGGATATCGAAGAGGCGGGGGGAGCGGCCCTTAGCACGGGTCTTGGTCTTGCCGGGAACACGGACCTGGACATCGTGCGCAACCCGCAGCTGAGCAAAGCGCCCTATCTTGGCCGGGGAATGATCCACAAAGTCTTCGCCCTAAGCGCTGACAAAGTCGAAAATGAGCGCAACTTTTTGTCGCTGTTTATTGGGGGTTTCGTTTTGCCGAGGGTCTGATGCCGAAGGTGGCCAATGGAATTGATTTGGTGTGGAAGCCGTGGCAGGCACATGCGGAAAACTTTGAGTACGAATTACGCCACGGCGTAATTCCGAGAAAGTCAGGCGTGATTCGGTTGTGGGCTTTTACGAATTACGCAAACATGGGAATTTATCGCCAAGCGGTGGCGCAATTCGAAAAGGGTCTAGTTCCAAGACCGGACATAACCAATCATCCGTGGCACATCACGCGCAAGTATGGATTCGGCATCAATTTGGAGCAGAGTCTCACGCGCAATCTTACCGCCTTTGGCCGTTTCGGATGGGACAATGGCAAAACAGAGTCGTTCGCCTACACAGAAGTTGATCAAACCTTTGCCGGGGGCTTGGGCGCTAACGGCGCGCTCTGGCATCGCCCATATGACCGCGCGGGGGTTGCTTTGGTCACCAATGGCATTTGCAAAGACCACCAGTTCTATCTTGCCGATGGAGGACGGGGCTTTCTTTTGGGTGACGGAGGGCTGCGCTATGGCCGGGAAAACATCGTGGAAGCCTATTACACGGCACACATTTGGAGAGGCATCTACATTGCTCCGGGCCTGCAGCACATCAACAACCCGGGCTACAACCAGGATCGCGGCCCAGTGCTTGTGCCGTCGCTGCGACTGCACGTTGAATTCTAGATAAGATTCCGGCGGCGGCGCCGAAGCGTCCAGCTCCGCACGATGCGAACGCCATCAACATGATTATTTTGCCGTACGTTTTAAGCGAAAAGGTCTCGGTTCTTGCGCTTCTAATGAACATGCTTCTGCGGGTCAACCAAAGCTTTAGGTCTTATTGACCTCACCGAGCAGGTGCACCTGCTCATTCATCGTAGGAGCGGGTTCATGCTCCGCCGCACCCTCCAAGGGCAGCGAGAGAGGCTGTTCGCTGGCCCCCCGGATCCATTCACTTTGCTTCACGGGCAAACTCGTGTCAAATAGCCGGCTGCCATTGAACGCGAAATAGCTACCATCGCAGATTACGAACTGTCTCACCGTCTTGTTCGAATCGGTCGAGCAGTACAAGAATCTGGCGTTGCTTGCGCACTTTCCCATGTGCCAATTGCCTGGCTTATCGGCGAAAAAGAAATGATCCTCGCCACTTGCCGTCGAATACTGAAGGGCTTTAACCGGCACACCCCGGTGCTCGGCCTCAGTAGGGCGGCGGAAGGAGCCCAGGTGTGTGGCGACTTCGGGGTCCGGAATCAGCATGGTGGTGAACTCCACCGGCAAGGGCGCGAACGTCGTCACCCGAAAGGTTGGGGATAGCTCCTTTTTTCCATACACCGGCGAATACCATTCTTCCAATACGTCCATTCTGCAGCTGCTTTCGGCTGCGAACAGTACAGCGAGAAGAGCGAGGTCATCGCTGATGAACATAGAGCCGCCTGGAATCGTGTGCAGAGAACCCGGTGCAAAATGCCAGGAAGCTTCCAATTTGTGCAATCCGGTTCCCTCAAGAACGTCCCGTATAACCCAGAAGCGCGATTTCAAGTGAAAGACGTATCGACGATGACGCACTGGTGAGGACAGCCAGGAGTAGCCCGTGTGCGAGCCAACGAAGAAGTCGAATGTCTTGCCTGTTATCCAGGAGTCCAGCTTGCCGTCGGCTTTTCCCCTCCATTCGAACGGCCCCGCGGGGACGGCTTGGCTCAAGTTATCAACTCGAATGGTGTTGTGGGCCCCTGTTCCCCGGAACCATTTCCGTTGGTTGCCGGGATCAGCATAGGTAAAAGTGCCGGGATCAATGAGTAGAGGCTTGCCATTCCCCGCTAGTTGCACACTAAGCGCGTCCGCGTGACCATGCCCACTGCGGCCCGCACCTTGTGGGCCGGCGTCTATCACCAGCTGGTAAGAGGAAGAGGGGCCCGCGGAACTGTTCATGACAAAGGTCCCGCTGGATTCCAAAGCAAATGAATTGCTTTCCGATTTTAGAGTTGGTAGTTCGCTGAATTGCCGCATGCCTTCTGGTCCGAGCAACCAGAGAAGCTCCTCGGTGGCGAGACTGGCGGCTGCCTTAAAGTCAGGCCGCTTGTAGAGCACGGAACCCGTAATTAAAGGATCCAGCAGGTGTGTCTGCTGATTGCGGCTCGGATCGAATACGCGTCCTCCATCATCGTCTCCGAACCGCGGCAAATACCCGGCTGCGGCATATTTCGATGTAACCTCAAGCATTCTTTTAATCGTTTGGTCAAAGCTCTCAGGGACCGTTATGCCATTTAGCGTTGCAAGGATTCGGGAATGCAGGAAAAAATCCAAGGCATACGTGTGACAGTACATGGACTGCTCGAAATGCATTCCATCTTGCCGCACTTGTCGTTGCGCTTCGCGCAAGAGGATCTTCCAACCGCACTCTTTCCAACGCGCGGCTGACGGAAGCCCCGAGTTTAATATCCCCACAAAAAACAGACCCACGCCCTCGCCAATCAGCTGCGTGTCCGGAGAGGAATAAGTGGAAAGATATTTTTCGATGTGACGCGCATGCAGCACCAGGGCACGCGACAGGTCAGCCGCGAATTCTTCCGCGAGGACAGAACACCCTTCCAGCAAATGCCAAACCCACAGCCAGGAAAGGCTTCTAAATGCCACCTCCAGGCTGCTGGCCCAGTTAATTCCCATGGGATACGGATTTTGCTCCTGCCAGTGATACCACTGCTCGAACAATTCCTCTGCGTACTGCTCTTTCTCGGTCAAACGATAGGCTTTCGCGAGCGTCACCAAATGCTGGTGCCGGTTTAGCTCCCAGGTCACCTTTGAGTCGCCGACCTGATCGAAGTCGAGATACGGAACGCGAAACCAAGGAACGAGAGGGGCGCGTTTGCCGTGCACTGCATCGGAGTGCCAATTGATTTCCGGGCCGTAGTTCACTTGTTGGTATCCGAGCAGATCAAAGCGATGCCGGCAGATCCGCTCCGCCCGCTCTACAATTTGTTCAGCCGTTTCTGGAAGCTGCTTCCATATTGTTGAGAGAATCCCCGGCAGTTCGTCTTTCTGAAAGAAAAATCGGCCGCCATGTTGCAGCGCGTTCGCACCGCCATCTTGGGGCGTAGAGAGACCCACTCTGCACAACATGAAATCGAAACGCTTTGCGAAAGCCTGGCGCGTTCGCACAAAAATCTCATCCCGCCCCATTTCGGTGAGGCGTTGGCACCGTCCGATCCACTTGTGATTCGTCAGCACTGGCAAAACCCCGCGCTAGCTCTCTTGCCTTTAGAGAAGGCTCTTCCAACAACCAATCGGCGGTTCGCGCGACGTGTCGTCAGATCGATGATGCTTAGCCGCCTCATTCCCAGCCCGGCTCGACCGTGTACAAAAATTCCTTCATCCCCCGGACCGCCGTGCGCTTGAGCAGCGTACGCCGGTTCACAGCCAACCAGGCCAGCTATGCCACACATAATTCCTGCCATTCGAAAGTCACTTCGACCAACTCATGAAAAACTGGGAAAGTCCTGAAACTCCCAAACAGCTTGCCTGCTTCTCTGCTAAGAAGCTTAAGTAAGCAAGGGGGAGCTTACAGGGGCAGTGCGTCCTGATTGTTGCGGGACCGGGGTCACCCAATCACTTTCAACTTCCAGAGCGACGGATCGTTGAAGCAACGTAACGGACAGCACCAGGCGATAGCGTCCCTTGAAAGTAAGCAGGACCCCTTCCAACCCGCTGAGTGGTCCGACTTCCACTCGAACTCTTTGTCCCACTTTGAGGAACATCCAGGGCTGCCTGGGCAGTCCTGTCTTGACCGCAGTTTGGAGCGCGATAACTTCCTGCTCGTCCACGGGAACCGGTGTCTTGCCGATTCCCACGACCTGGATAACCCCGGGCGTCGTGAGGATGGGAAGTCGATCGAGCAAATTGAATCGGCAAAACAAGTAGCCTGGGAAAAGCGGGACTTCAAATTCCTGCATTCGATCGGACCAGCGCCGCTTGCAATGATAAAACGGAAGGAAAACCTCGTAGCCCCTGCCGGCAAGTTGTTTTGCAGCGAAGTTTTCATACCGCGCCCTAGTCTGCACGGCAAACCAGGGGTAAGTCTGATGCGTATTGGTCAGGTCCATGGTGTTGGAGCTTCAGCGTTGGTTTACACCCGGTCACCTAGCATGTACAGGCCAAGCTACCGCTTTGAGAGTCCCAAGCATCGGACTCTAGAGAATCCAACAGAAACTTTGCCGCGGGATCGCAGAGCAGGAACCGGATAGTTGGACTTATTTCCTGTCCAGTTCGAATCCGGCATAGTAAGAATAGCTGGCGCAACTCGCGTCTTGGTCGGAGCCATTCAGCACAACGCCGAGAAGGTTGTTCCCGCGAAATTCTTGTAAAGTCGTCTTGACTAGATCGCGCCCGGCTTGGCCTGCGCGCACGACCACCATGATCCCGTCGCAGAATTCAGCGATGATTCGAGCGTCGGCTACCGCCAAGACGGGCGGCGCGTCAACAATCACCCAGTCAAAAATCGGGCCGATTTTGTCGATGAAGCCTTTTAGCATTCCGTTTGCAAGGAGCTCGGATGGGTTTGGCGCGGGTCTGCCAGCGGGAACGAGAAATAACTCCACTTTAGGGTCGGCCTGAAGGATGGAAAACTCATCCGCGTGGCCACTGAGGTAATCGCTAAGGCCTGGCGCAGAAGGTGCGCCCAGTCGGACATGAAGCCGCGATGCACGCAGGTCGGCATCAATTAGCAGAGCGCGCTTTTCGTGTTGACGGGCAATTGCCAGCGCTAGATTAAGTGCCACAAAAGTTTTGCCTTCACCAGGCAACGTGCTCGTTACAAGGAGCGTCCGAATCGCGCTTTTTTTCCGCAGTCGGTCCAAACGGGACCGCAGAGTTCTAAACTGCTCGGCGCAAAGTGCGGACGATTGCTTGGTGGAGAAAACGTCATAGTCCGGATTCAGCTTCCAACCTGGCTTGATGCAGCGGTGACGCAATTCCTCGAGCCCCAGGCAGCGCCCCGCCATTGGCATTTCTGCCCGGATCGGCGAAGACAATATTCGGTGTGCCCCAGCAACTCCCCCAGCGCCGACAATGCCGAGCGGAGTCGGCTCGCTCGGCCTCCACGCACTCGGCCCCGCCTCTTCCGCCCTCTTCAGAGCTTCATGGATACGGCTCATAGCTTTCCTTCCCGGATCCCACGCCTACGGAAACAGGCTGGCGCATTCGCTCGAGGACCGTGGACAAATCGCGCAATACTTTTTCAACCGACGTCAGGTTTTCCGAATTTGTGCTCGGCGGTGCGATGGGCCGATCCAGCTCAAATTCATGGGCTACTCCTTCGACGTGAGCAAGCGTAACCATCTTTTCTTGATCGGCAAATGCGCTTATCAACGCATGCTCGCAGAGCACATTGATGACACGCGGGATTCCTCTTGCGTGCCGATAGATGCCCTCGACGGCTTCCGGGGAAAATATCGGTCCGTTGCTGGCCCCTGCGATGCGCAAGCGTTCGGCAATGTAGCCCTGAGTTTCTTCTAGCGATAAGGGGTTGGTACGGCAGCGCACCGTAATCCGCTGACGAAGCTGGCGCAAGTGCGGTTGTCTGAGCCTTTCTTCGAGCTCAGGCTGGCCCGACAGCACGACTTGCAACAATTTCTCAGTGGACGTCTCGAGGTTCGTAAGAAACCGGATTTCCTCCAATGCTTCGTCGGAAAGGCTCTGCGCCTCATCCACGATGAGCACCGCCGTTTGTCCATTACTGTACCGCTCCAGGAGCCAGCGGTTTAGGCGCATCAAAACCTCGCTCTTCGATCGCGACTCGCAGGAAATTCCGAGATCCCCCATCAGACACTCGAACAGCTCGGCGGTAGTCAGGTGCGTGTTGAAAATGAAAGCCGTGGCCGCGCGGTTTTGGCGAAGCCAGTCCAGCACCATGTTGAGCAGCGTCGTTTTTCCCGTGCCCACTTCGCCGGTCAGCAGGATGATGCCTCTGCGCCCGCGGATGCCATAGGCCAGGCTAGCCAAGGCTTCCTGAATTCCTGGCGTCAAGAACAGATACCGGGGATCCGGGTTGACCCTGAATGGGCTCTCTCGTAAGCCAAAAAACTTCTCATACATTTCGTTCGTTCCAAGATGAAGCTGTCAGACTTAACTCCGTTCGCCTCGTGCGAGCTCCCGCCTTCTTCAGGTACCGAGTGTTGCTAACCGTTCCGACGTGTGAGATCAGTGCCAGCGTGGAGACGCCGAGATAAATCTCGACATCTCGCTGGGTCCGAATGGTTTTGTCGCGAGCTTCGGAAAGATGCACGATGCCGACTCCCAGCGCCAGTCCCCCGCAAAGGCCATCGAGAGTGAAAAGTGTGCGATTCGGGAAGGAGGGCTGCTCCGGCAGATTTGGCGGATCGAGTACGCGAAATTTCTCCGCTTGTTGCTGGTTCTCCGGTGTGGTAGCCATCTGCGACTCATGCCGTTTTTTGAGCAGGTCGTTGTAAAAATTCAGCGCAGTTTGGTAGTCGCGCGTCAAAGCTTCGAATTGCTGTTGGGCCGCCTGGCTTGCCTCAATCCTGCCCTGAAGCACTCGGATTTGTCGTTGCAGGTCTTCCTGCTGCTTTGCTTTTTGACTGATGATCAGTTCTTGCTGGTGGAGTTGCGCGCGAAGCTCCTGAATCTGCGGTGTTTCGATGGCGGGAACAGCCGGCTTCTGTCCTCCAGTCGCATTCGCATCTTTCGATGAACTCGCTGCAATCTGCTTTTCTAGCTGCGCAATCGAATTTTTGAGCTTGATGACTGGCGGGTACGTATCCGTATAACTTTCCTGAAGCACTGCGAGTTGACTCTTCATTTGGCTAAGCTGTTGCTCTAGGGATCGTGCACTGTGACCATCGGACGTTGTTTTCAATTTCGCAAGCTGGTGGGTCAACATGGATTCCAGAAAGGTCTTCTCTTGCCGAGCCTGATTGAGAGCTTGCGTAACGGCCGCGATCTTGGGAGTCATTCCCGCAAGTAGCGTCTTGTTGGTCTTTTCGTCCTCTGGCAGTGCTCCCATGTGCTGGCTTTTAAACGCAGCTACCTTGGCGTCCTGTTCAGCCAGTTTTGCCTTAGCCTCCTCCAACTGTTTGGCCAAAAACTCATTTGTCTCGGGTTGCTTCCGACGCTGATGGATGTTTTGGCTTCTGAAGAGCGAGCTGATTTCATTGCAGATTTCCTGAGCCAAGTGCGGGTCGCCCAGCGTTACGTCGACCGTAAACCCGGGAAGCTCGCGCGACGTTGTTCCTGGCATGGGATTGAGCGGCGCCACTTTGATCGACTTTCTCAACCGTTCGATCATCATTTCCATGGGGATCCGGCCTGCGTCTTTCTTGTACGGATTGAATTTTTCTACCAGATCCTGCAACCTCGTTCGGCTCAGAATTTGCTCCTGCATGCTTGCCAAACGCTGATTGATACCTTCGCTGACCGGGTTCACATCGCTATCAGGAACCACCGGTTCTTCTACCAGGACCACGGTGTGCGACGTGTATTGCGACGCAATGACTACCGTCAAAAAGAAGCCAGCCGCTGCTCCCAGAATGGCCGCAATCAGAAGTAACCACCGCCTTCTGAACAGCAGTGCCAGGTATTCCTTAACATTCATTTGGCGACGGACTTCCACTCCTAACCTCGTTCAGCTAGCTGCTCGCACTTTCACGTACGGCCTGTCTGGTCTCGGATGCTATAGGGCAAGATAGGGCCGAGAGTGAACACCTTCGGCAGGCCACCCCTGCCGATTGCAAGCAGGTGTCCAAACGCTGAAACTGCCTTCCGGTTGAACAATTCCCCGGACTCTGCTTGAGCCCTCCTTAATGGGGACTCTTATTTTGAGCGCAGCCTAATGAATCTTGACTGTGCGTACAATCGGGCACGTTCCCCATCCACATAGGGGCAAACACCCGAAGCCTACCTAAAGGAAATCCCTGCAATCGTTCTTGCTCGTAAAGCTCATAGACTTCAGCTCTCATTCCTTCTTTAACCACCTCGATTGCTTAGTTCCCGCGTCTCAAAGCATATTGCAGCTCCACACCACGCCTCCTCTGCGCGCCTCACCACAGACCCGTCTAGATAGAAGAGAAAAGCGTGAGAAGTCTTGGCATCTCAAGCTGAAGCGGTGTTGGGTAGAGCAATACAACTTCTGCATCCAGGACTCCCATTGGGGGCAAATGTTCGTACGGTCTGTCCCTATTTTCCCTTTTCCGCTCGGGTCTGGAGAGAGCACACCGGGTTCAGCACCGACCGTTTTTCGCGCAGGTGGAGTTTTGCGACAATTTGATCTTCCGTCGTCGCGCCGCCGTCGATGCTCTCGAGCAACGGCTCCTCGACGCCAATCGCGCCATTGGTCAACCCAACAAACTCACCTGATCTTCTGCCGGCGCATCACTTGGATCTCGTCGAGCAGGTCAGTTTGAAAGCTGCCTAAGAAGGCAACTGCTACGAGAACGAAATTCTCATTTGGGACCCTATAACGGGCTAACAACCAGGTTGGAACCGCAACAGCTTGCCTCAGCCCGAAAGCAAGAAATACCCGACTGTTCTTGTCACCGGCGTAATAAATCTTTTCAGCTGCGTGGCTTTGCGTGACAAAAAAGAAGAGGGGCTTACCCCGATTCTTCGTTCCTGCCGAATCAGCGAAAGCCCCGGTGTTATGTTCCTCAGCCTATACCGTCCCTTCTCCTGGGACAGTCCGCCGTGCATCGGCGGGAAACAGCTCGTTTAGCCTAATTAGTAGGGAACGGCAGGTAGCGCCAGACATCGTTGAGTTCGCCGTATGGACCTCCAGCAGCAGCGTAACCCTCGCCACCAAACACGTAAACGTACCCAAGGGAATCCGGCACCCAGTGGGCCGCGCCGCGGCGTGCTCCCACAGCGTTATTCGTGTAATTGACCCCAAAGTAATTAACAGGAGTCGTGAGGTAAGTCCCGGGTTGATCGGCGTCTACGGAACCCTTCCACCAAATCCACTCGCCGGTGCTCAGCTGATACTCCCAGACGTCGTTCAGGAAGCCGGTAGGCAGTGAAGCGTTGGAGCCATATCCAAAGCCGCCAAAAAGGAAAAGATTGCCATCGGGGTTGACCCAACCTAGCGCTCCCCATCGCGAGCCGGGGACGTTCGTCGCTGCCGCATTAGTTGTCGCGTTCGAAATGCCTTGTGCTCCGTACACGCCGTTCTGGTCGGCTAGATTGCTTCCCGAGACCCATGTCCACTGGCCCGCTACCGGGTCGTACTTCCAAAGGTCATTGAGAACCGACCCGATCTGAAGTGAACCGGGCGATGTGGTACCACTGGTACCCTTTGAATCCAGGCCGAACCCGCCGAAGAGCCAAATATTTCCCGACTTATCGACCCACAGCACCGCTGTTTGCCGGCCCCCGGGAGCATTGGCGGCCGCGCCTGTACCTTGGGTCCCATAAGCGCCGTTCTGGTTGGCCGTCGTGGTGCCGGATACCAAAGTCCATGTTGCGGTGGCGGTGTTGTATGTCCAGAGATCATTGAGGAGACCAATCGTGCCTGTCGAATCCACACCCTGGCCGCCAAACATCCAAACGTTACCAGCGGCGTCGGTGTAGCTAGCAGCGCCCCAACGTCCCCCTGGGAACGTACCGGTCGTTGACTGATTGGCTGAACTCGACCCTGCCTTCCATGTCCACGTGCAGTTTGTGAAAGTGGCAGTTCCATGTGTCGCATCCCAAGAGCAAGGGCCAGATGTGATATCGAACTGCCAAATGTCGTTGAGAAGTCCAAATGCTCCTGCCCCATCTATGCCTTGGCCACCAAACATCCAAAGATTGCCTGTGGTGGTATCCGTCCAAGTGACGCCGCCCCAACGCGCTCCCGGCACGGTACAGGAGCCCGCAGGATACGCGCAGGAGGTGCCAGTGCCCAGAGTGCCGTAGATGGCCCCTCGGTTCTTCAACTGAAGCGAAGTAATGTCCGCTGAATAGCTGTCGGCTAGACCGTTGAAGACAATTGGTAGGTTAGCAGGTGTCCAACCGCCTGGGATCCACCAATCTTGCCAAACCCACATATCGTTCAATAAGCCGGGTATGCCGTCGGTATTATCATGCGTGACTTCAAAACCCTCTCCGCCAAACAACCAGCGGGTTCCATTTTTGTCGGTCCAGGCCATGGCGGAATCTCTACCGCCCGGCGTGTTCGCGTTCCCCGTCGCGAAAGGCGGTACCGGGAGCGGAGTTCCAACTTGCCAGGCAGGCGCCGCGGCGGTTCAATAATGGTTAAGTCCGGGGGCCGCTGGCCCAGGGAACCTCCAGGCCCAATCGTTATGCTGGCAATCGACAAGTACATTCGAAACGATTCCCGTGACCAGGGCTGTGGCGTTGAAGATGTTGCATGGGATTCCTGGCTGAATTGTAGGATCGAGAAAGACGTCAACACTGTACGTTGTACCGTAGGTGAATGTCGTCGGGAAAGTAAAGTCCACGTCGCCTGTAACGAAGAGGTTGTCGCCGGCGTTGTCCTGCAATTCCAGGGTGTCACCGGAGCCAACGATGAGCCCAACGACAGTGCCGCCAATCGGGTACTTTGGCTGTGTGCAGGAAACTTGAACGGTGGCGACACTACCGACAATCGTGCCGGTGCCATTAGACACCGTGCAAGTCTGAACAGGGTTCGATGGCTGGGTCTTTACCGTTACGGCGTAACTAGCGCCGCCAAGAAGGGGCGTGGCAAAAGTGAAGCTGACCGTGCCGGTGCCCGTGACGGTGAGATCGTCTGCGCCATTGTCCTGCAATACAAGACCCGTCCCCAGCAAGCCTGAAACGGTTCCGCCAACGCTATAGGTAGCGGCGCAGCTTACTTGAACGTTTGTGACGTTTACAGTGGCTGTTCCCGAACCGTTTGCGACGCTGCAAACCTGACCCGAGGGTTGCGTCTTGATTGTAACGGCGTACGCGCCGCCGCTGGCGATTGCCGTTTTGAATGTGAACGTGACCGTACCCGTACCCGTGACGGTAACGTCGTCGCCGCCGTTGTCCTGCAGTACAAGCCCGGTACCGGTCAGACCGACGACTGAGCCGCCGATGGTAAACGGCCCGGACGAAGTTCCACCCGTACCGCCTCCACCTCCGGTCCCGCCACCCCCGGTGCTTCCTCCACCTCCTGTTCCGCCGGTAGTGCCACCCTTAACGCCGCTGCACGCCGTAGCGATGAGGCAAACGATGAGCAAATACGCAACAACGAAAACTCTGGAGGCCACTTTGGTCACTTTATTTCTCCTTGGACCCTCTCCGGTCACTCAAATTCTTTAGCGGAGTGCCGCACTCGGCTCACCCCGCACGCATGAGGCGCCACGCTCCCCAAGTGGGCGTGACAATGGCTTGGCTGTGAGTATGTGAGTAGAACTACGTTGTCAGCGCTTCGAGCACGCCTTTCTGCAACTTCAGAATGGTGGAGTTAGTTTGGAGTGGCAATTGACAGATAGGGCATGTGTGCCCTGCTCATTACTGGCGTTTAGGAACTCGCCCAGGTATGGGAAGGTCTGACGACAATACCACAAGAAACGATGGATGGTGGAGGCGGGGAGTCCCCGCTTGCCGCAGTATGGGTCCTAGGTAACTTACAGATTTCACTGATAGTTCCGATATTAAATCCTTACATTGGGCAGGCAGACGGTCTGCTCTCCGGGGCCCTCTGATCAGTGCCTCTTTTCCGATAAACCGTACACCAGAACCAATGCTCGAACCCGGTCGCTTCCTACTTCCCTTCGTAGGCTCGCGTCAGCCCCTCGAGATCGAATTTTTTCATTTTGAGGAAGGCCCGGGTTACCCGCGCCGTTCTTTCCGTATCGTGGCCGCCTAGCATCTCGCTCAGGATCGTGGGAGTAATCTGCCAGGAAAGGCCATATTTGTCTTTGAGCCAACCGCACTGTCCGGCGTTGGGATCGGCAGAAAGCTTTTCCCAAAAATAATCGATTTCTTGCTGCGTATCGCAGGGAACCATGAACGGAATCGCCTCGTTGAAAGCGAATCTGTGTTCCCGCGCAGAGTCCCTGGCCCCAAACTCCTGCCCCGCAAGCGTGAACGAGGCATACCTTACCGTTCCCTCTTTATCCGGCTCCTCGCCCTTTCCATAGCGTGCCAGTATGTTCGCGTTCGTACTTCCTTCAGCGCCGGCAGGCGAATTCTTGAAAACCTGTGCGTAGAAATTGACGGCGTCTTCCGCCTTGCCGCAGACACTCGCCACAAACAGGAGTGCGGGAGTGATCCTTTGCTTCATCTCGCGCTCGCCGGCAAAAATCACCTGCCACGAAAGGCCATACTTATCTTCCAGCCAGCCGTAGCGGTCGCTGAATGGGTAGCTGCCCAGGGGCATGAGAACTTTTCCGCCCCGAGAAAGCTTTTCGAAGGTCGCATCGACTTCGTCTGTTGTTTTACATTTCAGTTGAAAAGAAGCGGACGGATTAAACTTGAAAGGTGGTCCGGCGCTTATGGCCATGAACGATTGTCCGGAAAGCTCGAACGCTACCAGGTCGCAATCCCCTGACGGTGTGTTATGGAGAGTTCTTACATTTATGATCTTGGAGTCGGGAATGAGAGAGGTGTAAAGTTCGGCCGCATCTTTTGCTTCTCTGTCGAACCACAAATGTGGAGCGATTTTGCGCATAGAAGTTGCTCCTAGAATTTCGAATCGCTCCATCTGTTTCGCAGGGAGTTTACACCGGTATAGTCAGTTGAAAATGACCGACTGCGGCGTAGTCTTTTTCCGCCACAAGTTCGTATCGGCAAGCAAGAACGTCCGGCTGCAGTGGAGAGGCCAATGGAGTTTTGTCCTTTGTTAGAAACCGGCAACGGCGGCAGCTTCAGTCGGACACGTTTCAAAGATGGGCAGGAGCCTGGCAATTTCCAAGGCTTGTTTGAACTTCGGGCCGAGGTTGGAAAGCTTCAGCTGTCCGCCTTGCGCCTTTGTCTTTCGATGCGCTTCGATCAGTGCGCCGAGGCCCGCGCTGTCCACATAATGGACGTGCTCGAGATTGACGACAATTTTCGTTGCGCCTGACGAGAGAAGATTGTCGATCGTGGTACGAAACCCGTCGCTTTCTTCTCCGAGCACCAGACGCCCTCGGAGTGCAAGAAGGTAGATGCCGTTCATTTCGCGCTGTGTTATTTCCAAGGGCATAATTACCTCCCCATGTGCCAACCTGTGTTAGAGGGCTTATCCATAATAGCCTCCGCACCCCGAATAGCAAAAGTAAAAGGCCTTCAAACAGCAGCTCTGGGAATGGTCTGAGCACGCGAGGATGCCCGGCTGATGATGACCGCACCTTCCAGTTCCTCCCCGCCCAGGAAGTGCTCACTGAGCTGCTAAGTGATCCGAAATTGCCCGTCGAGGTCGCCAGAACTCTTTGCAAGGTGCCGGCAGTTGAAATTGGAAGCGACCATTGGCAGCGAACTCGTGCTTTGCGAGCGAAAGTTCTGGCGAAGCGACGGCCAGGAAAATCCGGGGACCTCGCGCTGGCCAGAGCCTGCTGTCAGCGCCGTAGGACCAATGTTTTTCTTCGCGAAGATTCATATTCAAACGCGAGCCGAAGGTTCCACCCAAGCCGTCGTTCATTGCTGCGATTGCGATTTCAGACGCAGCAAAGGGAGGTGGAGCAATCAGTGCTGCGATGATCGTGGATTGTGCCGAGCCAGGACGATCAATGACATACACTGTCGAGCTGCCTGAAGGCAGGACAGTTGCCAAGTTTTTGGGGGGAATTCGCTGCCGCTTCCAACCGGCAAATAGCCGCTCCAGTTTCGGCGTCAAATCGGTGAGAGTAGTGTCACCGGCAACGATCAACGTGGCGTTGTTCGGTCGAAACCAGGTCTGGTGAAAACTGGCGATATCCTTTCGCGTCATGCAGGCAACGCTTTCTACCGTGCCAGAGCCCGTGAATGACCCACCGTAGGTATGGCTACGTCCAAAGATCAATTGGGGCAAAACCCGCAGAGCGACCTGCTGAGGGCGACTCATCTCCTTACCAATCTCTGCAATCCGCAGTCTCTGGAGTCGCTCAAAGTCTGCCCGTGAGAAAGCTGGGTGCAAGACAAATGTCCGCGAAGAGGTTGAGTGAATCGTCCAGCTTTGATTTGAGCGCGGAAATTTCGACGATGGACTGATCGAGATTGGAAGTGGCGGAGATCTGAGCTCCGAGCAGCAGGAGTTGATCGCTGATTTGCGTTGCAGAGCGAGAAGCGGTTCTCGCGTCCAGCAGGGACGCAGTCATCGAAGCGGTACCTGGAGAAGCAAACTGGTCCGCGGCTAACCCGGCA
>Ga0209153_1000163_pt1 | contig 36233 bp, 40 predicted proteins | sample GraSoiAngelo_120_FD_185877 | JGI IMG/M metagenome (GOLD analysis project Ga0209153, IMG submission 185877) | Grasslands soil microbial communities from the Angelo Coastal Reserve, California, USA - 14_0919_09_20cm (SPAdes) (version 2) | ecosystem: Environmental > Terrestrial > Soil > Grasslands ... | reverse complement strand
CAATCTTTCGAACGCGCTGTCGCGCTGGACCCAAGCCAAGAAAACCGGCGGTTCCGAACTGCCCGCCGACGAGATCAAACACGCCGCAGAATAAATAGCGATTTCGCCCGGGCACTCGAACTTCGCTACGGCGGCGATGTCCGGTCATCCGGTGCTGCCGCGCCCCTCACGTGATGAGCCTCAACTGGCATTTCCTGAATTGCCAACGATCGCCGTGCTTCTGCAAATCGCAGATCTCGACGCTGATAAACGGCGGAGTTGTCTTCCCGTCGACGATTTGTCCTGAAATGAAAATCTGCAGATCGACGGTTGCGGACGCGCCGGTGTAGCGCGGGCGGGTGATGGAAAATGCTTTTACGGTTGCTGCGCTCGGGTGAGAGGTTCGGCCACACCAAATTGTCGCCACGAACAATCTTCCAGGTATGTTCCCCCACCATCGCGATCGAATTCGCGGTAGTAGGCATAGTTGGGCGGTGCCGCGCCCCAATTCATTTTGTTCTTTCCGACTTCAATGATGATCGCGCAATCATCGGCCGATGCCCGCTCCACCGGCTGCGGCATGCTGGCGACATCTTTCGACGTTGTGTCTGGTTCGGCCGCCCGCGTGGATATAGCGGCCGAAACCATGACCAACATCGAAAGGGCAAACGCAATAGGCTTCGATGCCACGACCATTGTCCTGTCGGCTGGTGCCGTTTGCCGTAACACTAGCGCATAGGCCCTGCCGGCGTTGTGAGACGGATCACTATTGGCTGCGGATTTGCGCAAATGCCGATCAGCCCGGCAACGAAGCCCTACGCCATCCCCTGCAGCACCAGCCGATTGAGTCGTGCGGCGAACGCTGCGGGATCCTCCGGCAATTCACCGTCAAGGATTTGCGCCTGTTCGAGCAGCAATAGCGACAGATCGTCGGCCGTTTTTGCCTCGGCGCCGGCCTTGGCGATCGCGGCCACCAGCGGATGGCGCAGGTTGATCTCAAGGATCGGTTTGGTCCGGGACCCTCGATTTTGCTGCGACAACAACCGCTCCAGCTCGCGGTCGGGGCCGTGACTGCCGGCAACGAGACACGATGCGCTGGTGGTCAGCCGCGTCGACGCCCGCACATCGGTGACACGATCACCCAGGCTTGCCTTGATGACCGCGATCGTTTTCGCCTCATCCGCAGGCTCGGACTTGTCCTTGGCCTTCTCGTCGATCAGCGGAATGAGATCGAGGTTGAGGTCGCCCTGGCTCAGCGACTTCAGCGGCTTGCCCTCGAATTCGAGTCGCGCCGAAGTCCAGAACGCATCGACCGCATCGGTCAACAGCAGCACCTCGATGCCGCGCGCGCTTGCGGCTTCCAGCCGCGGATTTGACTTCAGCCGCTCGATGCTGTCGCCGACCAGGAAATAGATCTCGGTCTGGTTCGGTTTTAGATCCGCGACATATTGCTTGAGCGAGCGCTTTTCGCCCAAGGTCGTGGAAAACCGCGACAGCGCCAAGAGTTTGTCGCGCCGCTCGAAATCTTCATAGATGCCTTCTTTGATCACTGGACCAAAGGCATCCCAGATCTTGCCAAAACTCTCGGGCTCTTTGTCGCCGAGCGTTTCCAGTTCGCTCACCACTCGGCTCGTCACCGCCTTCCTGATCTGCGCGAGTTGCGGATTGTTCTGAAGCATCTCGCGGGAGATATTGAGCGGCAGGTCTTCGCTGTCGATTACCCCGCGCACGAAGCGCAGATAGGCCGGCAGCAGATCGGCGTCGTCGGTGATGAACACTCGTCGCACATAGAGCTTCACCTTGCCCTTGCGTGCCGGCTCGAACAGGTCGAAGGGTTTTGTCGACGGTGCGAACAACAGCACGGCGTAGGAATAGCGGCCCTCGGCGCGGTAATGCAAAGTCATCGCGGGCTCGTCGAAGGCACCGGTGATCGACTTGTAGGCTTGCGTGTAATCTTCGCCCTTCAATTCCGACTTCGGGCGCTGCCACAGCGCGCTCGCCGAATTGATCTGCCGCGACTCGCCCTGTTCGGGCATCAGCAGGATCGGGAACTGGATATTGTCCGAGTAGGCGCCGACGATGCGCTCGATCTCGTATGTCTCGAGATATTTTGCGGCATTGGGCTTTAAATGCAGCACGATCTCGGTGCCGCGCGCGACGCGCCCGGCCTCGCCCTCGCTAGCGGGTGCGATTTCGAAGCCGCCGCCGCCGGAGGACGACCAGGTCCAGACTTCGCCGCTACCTGCGCGGCGGCTGATCACGACGATCTTCTCCGCCACCATGAAAGCGGAATAAAAGCCGACACCGAACTGCCCGATTAGGCCGGCGCCGTCCTTGGCTTCCGTGAGCCGCGCCACGAACGCCTTGGTGCCGGAGCGGGCAATGGTGCCCAGATTGTCGATCAGCTCCTGCCGCTCCATGCCGATGCCGCTGTCGGCAACAACCAGCGTGTTGGCTTGCTTGTTGGGCTCAATCCGGATCTTCGGCGGCTCGCCGTCGCCGATCAGCGACGGATTGGCGATCGCCTCATAACGCAATCTGTCGCAGGCATCAGACGCGTTGGAGATCAGTTCGCGCAAGAAAATGTCGGTCTCCGAATAGACCGAATGCACCATCAGATGCAGCAGTTCGGAAACCTCGGCCTGGAACGGCTGGGAGACGGCGCGGGTATCGGTAATCGTCATTGGCGTGCCCGAGGATAAACGAGGGATCGATGGGAAAACGTCGATATAACAACACCATCCGAAGTGACAAGCCTCTGCGGCAGGCCGCCATATTGCTTTCGGCCGACGGTCGGCGCTTGGATAGTATCGCCGGATTGGGGGTTCGTCATGAAGCAACAGCAGCCGCGAGAAGCGGCACCTCTATGGGTGCTGCTGGCGTTGGGTGCGTTGGCCGTGGGGACGATCGCCTACCTGACGGGCTATTTGATGATCGAGGAAATCGTCGCGTTTTTCAGGTAACGCGGCGCGGCGAGCCCTTTACGAAATCGCGCCGAGATAGCGCCGGACCCGAAGCATCGGACGACGCTTTGGCGCCGGCGGCGATGTTGCGATCCCACCAGGCGCCATAAACCCGATCGAACGCCAGCGGCGCCACCGCGTCGGCGATCCGTCGCACGGCGGCGCGGCGTTGAGCGGGATAGCTGTACATGAAGGTGACGGAGCGGCGATCCGTTGCCGCCATCGCGATATCGCCGGTGAATAGCTCGGTCAACCAAGCGCGCCGGTTGCGCTTGATGCCGGGATCGCGGATCGCGTGCAGAGAAATCGACGCGATTCGCGAATAAGGACGTGGGGAGCGTGATGTGAATGTCACATCGGCGCGCACGCCCACACTTCGCTGTATCGCTGCTCTAATTTCTTCTTCGATCCGTCGAAATTTCGACGCCGACTCAGGCGAGGATTCGCCATCGGCGGCTGGGGGTGAGTTCGGTCGCCAGGGGGTATTTAGTCATGGTTAACGCGTATCCGTCGTCAACCGGCAATCAATACCGTGAATCGTCGCCGCTTCAGCGCGAAGATGATGGCTTCGATACCGATGTGGACAATGATTTAGTGTCGCTGCTCGAAGAAAATGCCCGATTGAGGTCGCTGGTGGTCCAGCTGTCCGATCTCGTATTGAAAAACGTACTCGAAGAGAAGTAATTTTCCCGCAAGCCGAGCGGTTTGCCAAGACCGCTCGCCATGCGCGTGCATCTATCTCGCAAATTTCATAAAGTCCGGCGGCCGCCGTTCGGCAAAGGCGGTAAAGGCCTCGCGCGCCTCTTCCGTCTTCAGCCGCTCGGCGAAGCTCGCATTTTCCGCGCCGATCTGCGCCGCCAGTACCTCCGGATTGCGCATCAACCGCTTGGTCGCGGCGAGCGAACCTGCCGGCAGCTTTGCCAGGCGCCGGGCCACGGCGGCGGCCTCCGCATGCAGGCGCTCGAGCGGCACCACCCGGTTCGCAATCCCGAGCTCAAGCGCGGTCTTCGCATCGACCGTTTCGCCGAACGCGAACATCTCGTAGGCACGGGCATAACCGACGCGCATCGGCATCAACAGGGTCGAGGCAGCCTCCGGCACCAGCGCCAGGTTGACGAAAGGGGTTGACAGCTGCGCGTTTTCCGCCAGCAGAACGAAATCGCAGTGCAACAGCATGGTGGTGCCGATGCCGACGGCACGCCCCTGGACTGCGGCGACCAATGGCCGGGTCGAGCGCGCGAGCGCCTGCACGAAGCGCGCAACGTGCCGTTCGCCCTGGAAGGCATCTGTCGCGACGGCTGCGAACTCGCCGACATCGTTGCCGGCCGTGAACATGTCGCCTTCGCCCCGGATCACGATCGCCCTTGCGGCACGATCGGTCTCCGCGGTTACGATTGCGTCCGCGAGCGCGCCGTACATGACATTGGTCAACGCGTTCTTCTTGTCGGGCCGCGCGAATGTCAGCGTCAGGGTGTCTTGCGCATTCTCGATCTTGATGTGCTCGGTCATTGGTCTTCTCCTTTGGGAAATTTTGCCTGCAGGCTGGTCAGCCAGCGCGCGACGATTTCGATTTCGGCATCGGTGAAGCCCTCGGTGAGGCGGGCGTTCAGCTCGGCCACGCCGGCTTTGGATCGCGCGAGCGCCTTCTTCCCCGCAGGCGTCAGCCACAGCCGCCAGGCACGCCCATCGTTTGGATCGGCACGCTTCTCGATCAGCTCCGCCTCAACCATCCGGTCCACCAACCCGCTGATGCCGGGCATTCCGAGATCAAGCGCCGCACCGGCTTCACCCATCACGACACCATCGCGGCGCCCCAGCACGAACAAGAGGCCGGTCTGCGCGGCCGTCACGCCGCCCTTTGGCGCTTGCGCCGCCAGCCACCGCTGCAAACGGCGCTGCGCCACATTGAGCAGGAAGATCAGACGCCGGTCCACGATCGGGTTCACGGTGCTACAGGCATTTAGTTCGCATGCGAACTATCTATATGAGCCGAGCCTGATTGTCACGCGATAAATTCGCGGCGAGCGAAATGATGCGGTCAAAAAACAGAGGTATCGCGCAACGGGCGCTCGTTGCGATAGATCGAGGCGCCCGTTCCGCGATTTAGAAGAGAAGCAGCGATAGATCCAGAATCCACCCTCAGCGGTGGTGGATGCGCACCGCACCAAAGGACCGCTTCACAGCGGCCATCATGGAGCGGATCAGTGCTTGGACTCGAGGACGACGACCACGCCCGTCAGTTCCGGTTCATGCGGTCTCAGACTGGTGAAAGTCGCATCGCTCCAGTCGGCCAGATTTACAACCTCGCCGGTTGGAGGCGCTTCCATTTCCGGCGCTTCGGCCGGTTCCACAACCTTGAGACCGCTGCTATCGAGGAAGAAGGTATGTTCCCCGAACAAATCGTTCAGTTGGCTGACCGCCGGATGATCATCGGGAAGAACCTGAGCATCGAATTGGCTCAGGGTTTGCTTCACCTGTGTCGCGTTTAGTTTCATGGCCTACTCCTTTTGACTTCAGCCTGTCCGCGTGTGCTTCTTTGCTGCCGACGAGCAATTCCGCCGGACAGGAAGCAAATCGATTTCGTTCGGCAATTTCATTCAGCGATGACGAATAGATGCCGTCAAATCTCTGCCGACTAGCCTTTGCCTCTCAACTACCTCTCTGTCGAATTAATCCGCACCGGAAATGTTCCCGCTACTCGTGGTAAATTTCCAGGACACGGCCCTCCTTGCAGATGAACGTTGCCGAATATTTATGCTGCCTCGAATTGATCGTGGCGCAATCGTGACATTCGGTTTCCGTCAGATCGCGGGGACCGCGATGACGCTTTCGTCTCCGACAACGAGCTCGCCGAACAACGGTGCATGCCACTAGGCGGCAATGAGCCTCTCGATCTCGGCCACCGGATGCGAGGTCAATTCCTTCGGAATCTCCGCAGCGATGCGATCAATGACCTCCGCGTGAAAGGCCCTGCGGAGATCGCCCAGTATTTTCGGTGGCGCGACGATGACGAGCTTCTCGAAACGATTGGCGTGCGCGTGACTATAGAGCGCCTCGGCGAGTTCGTGAGCGAACCGTTCCTTTGCAAGGTGATGCCAATCGACTTCTTCCATGGCGCTTCGGGCGACGCCAAGGCTGGCGGTGGCTCGTCCCGGACGATCACTGCCCTGCTCGCGTGTCGGCGGATTATGCCGCTCGAGGATCCGCTCGACAACGAGATGGACGCGCAGTGCGCTGCCTTTGTTGCGCAAGAATAGAGCTTTCTGACCATCGCCGACGAGAACGAGACTATCGTGGGGAACGCGCGGTCTGGATTCTTTGATCATTTCGCGGGACCGATTATGTGGGATTTTCTCGTAACATGGGACATCTCACGAAATCTCCCATGGCTCAAAATCGCAGGTCAGCCGTTGGTTCCGCGGATCGCTTCGCGCGGGGCGGAACTCAACTCCGCTACCGCGCGTTAGCAGCCACGGCATGGCTTGGCAGCAGACAGGCTTTCCGTCGGGCAAGTTTGGAGCGCGCTCCGCTGAGCTCAACACAATCCGCAACGCAGGCGAGCGGGCAGGCGAAAACGTCGCTCTGTCGTGACGAACGCCGATCCGGCAAACGCCTATCGCGCCCAGGCACGCTGATCGCAGACCATGTCTTCAAGCAACCACAAGCATCTTGGAGGAACGAATGAGCAGGATCGTCTTGATAGCGATTTCCGCGTGGGTTCTCGGAGTTTTCGACGCACGAGCGCAGACCCCCACTCCTCAGGAGCACCAGGCCTGTTCGCGCGATGCGTCGCGGCTCTGTCGAAAGCAAATGTCGGAAGGCGACTACGCCGTTCAGCAGTGCCTCCAGCAACACCGTGAGCGGCTCGGCAGGGCATGCCGGAAGGCTTTTGAAGAGCACGGAATGTAATGCGGCGCGACACGGTTCCCGCTCGCGGCGTTGCACTGGACTGGATCGGCTCACGGCGTCGGGCTTAGTTTGCTTCCCAGTGGGTGATGCGCCTCGACTTCCGCTATAGCCTTGTTGGCGAGGGCGATCTTGTTCCTGACGCCCCGTCGCCACTCATTCATGATGGCCTCGCCGGCGAAGGTTTCCACGCCGGCATACTGATCCTCGTTCGACGGCAGGTCAAAATAGCGCAGGGTGATGGCCAGCGCCTCGTTGAGGATCAGCTCATCATCGGTCACGGGCCAAGGAAAACTCATCGTATCACCCCTGCACAGTTGCCACAGTTGCCGTGGAAATAAGCCAACGACGACGCATCAATCGTCGCGATCGTCGGGCGCCCAATCGTACGGAGGAACGAACGATCGCGGGCTCAGCATCTGGAAAAGATCGAAATGCGGTTCTTCCCGACCGACCGGAAACCCTGTTCGTTCAGGCTGGTCTGGTTGCTCCGACGGAGGCTGCCTCGTTCTGGAGCCCGCGAAGGATGATCTGGCATTTCGCTCCGTGTCTTGTCGCTCTGTATAATCCGTATAACGCTTCTGCCGATCGCCCTTGCGCTCTGCCGCCTTCTTTTGCACGGCTTCCTTTTGTTCCGTTTGATTTGCCGGCTCACGACTTGCCGGTTCACGATTTGCCGGTTCACCTGGCTTCGCTGAGGAGGCTTGCTTCTCGGGCGCCGGTTGCTTTGCGGCCGGCTTTGATTGCTTCGCGCTTTCGGGTTGCTTCGCGCTTTCGGTTTCTCTTCGAACCTCTGGCCGAGGCGTTGCTGCTTGCGCCGGCGGGACTGGATCGGGGTGAGCGGCGACCGCGGCCGGCTCGGCGGGCAGTGCCGGGTTTGCCCTCGTATCCTGTTGAGCCGGAGGTTTCTCCTGCGGCGCCGCAGGCTTCTCCTGTTGAACCGGAGGCTTCTCCTGTTGAGCCGGAGGCTTCGGCTCAGCGCGCGCAACGCGCTCGGTTCTGGTCGGCGCTGCGGTGGTTTCCTTCATGGGAGTACTGGTCAGAAGCGCGCCGCTGCCAAAGCCGAACGCGAGCGCGCCGACGACGGTTCCAACTCCCAACAGATATGAACCCAAGGAAAACGGCACGGTGACCTCCGTTGTCCACCAAGACGAACGTTCGACCAGCGGCAGAGTTTCCCGCACAATGCGGTTTCACCCACTTTTCCGGGTCATGCTCTCGCCGGTCAGCTAACAGGAATGGCAACAAATCGCGTTGCTTCGCTCGACCTAACCCGCGCCAACGCAACGCGTTTGCCGAGACTGTGGACTCCACTCAGCGCGTTGTAGAAATCGGCGGGGGTTTTCACGCCGTTGCCGCCAACATCGAGAATAACATCCCCGGCCGAGAGACCGCTTTCAGCAGCCACGCCGGCGGGATCAAGATCGGTGACCACGACACCTTGGGCAGAGAGGCCAAGCTTGTCCGCGGGCATCAGCGTCAGTCCGATGTTTGGCTTATCGCCACGAGACGCGACTAGATCTTTCTTTTCGGCACTCGAGCGGTTCTCAACGCGAGGCGTCGGAAGTTCGCCCAGCGTTACGCTGATGGTTTTCTCCTGGTTTTGATGGATGAGGCCAAGCTCGATGGTCTTGCCGGGAGGCATATTGCTGACACGCCTTGTCAGGTCACGATCGTCCCTGGCCGGCTGGCCGGCTAGGGACGTAATGACGTCGCCCGGGGCGATACCGGCCTTCGCCGCGGGGCTGTCGGGCTCGGTCTCGGCGACCAGGACGCCATGTTCCGGCTTGTCGAGGCCGAGGCCCTCGGCGATTTCAGGGCTCATGGACTGGACCTCGATCCCGATCCAGCCGCGGGAGATGGTCCCCTTGTCTTTCAGTTTGTCCGCGATGGTCCTCGCGGTCGCTGCCGGAATGGCAAAGCCGATGCCGACCGAGCCGCCTGTCGGCGAAAATATTGCACTGTTGACGCCAATGACTTTGCCCGTGACATCGAAGGTCGGTCCACCGGAATTGCCCTGATTGACCGGCGCATCAATTTGAATGAAATCATTGTAGGGGCCGAAGATATCACGCGCGCGGGCAGAGACAATCCCGGCTGTCACCGTTCCACCAAGTCCGAACGGATTGCCGACGGCAAGAACCCACTCGCCGATCCGAGGCGCCTTGTCGGCCATCGACGCAACCGAAAAATCAGTTCCGCCGTCGATCTTGAGCAGTGCGAGGTCTGTCTTCGGATCGGCGCCAACCAGCTTTGCGGCATAGGTCTTGCCGTCGTCGGTGGTGACTTCGATCTTCTCGCTGTGCTCAATCAGATGATTGGTCGTCATCGCATACCCATCCGACGATATGAAGAAGCCCGCCCCCTGATTGGTGGCGCCATGGCGCTGCGGCGCACCAGGACAGCCTCTCGGCAGATCGGAAGGATTTGCTGACGGGCCGCCACCGAGAGGCCGCTCCGCCTCGTCGGTGTCTTGCCCTACCTTGGCGCGTACGCCCACGACGCTCGGCTTGACGCGGTCCACAAGATCTTCAAAACCCACCGGTAAGGCGGCAGATTGAAAGCCAACCGACGGATTGTACCAATTGTACAGATCTCTCCACGCCGCAACGCGCGGTCCCGCCACCCACGCGGCCGTTCCTGCCCCAAGGATTGCGACCGCAAGGATAGTGGCAGCGAAAATAGCGCGCCGCATCCTGCCACCGCTACGCTGATCGGTCATGAGATGTCTCCTGCAATATCCAAATTCGCAGCCCTCCACCCTCCAACGGGCATCGAATTTGAGATGGCGCAACGGCCAGCCGCCGGGAGCACCGCGTTTTCAATACGCGCGCCTGTCACGTCACGGCGTAAACGCGGCCAATCCCCGGACGGTTCCTATCGCTATCGGACCGGCCGCCACTTCATCGTTCGATCGTGCCGGTTCGACGGATCTTCTTTTGCAAGAGCATGACCCCGTAGAGCAGCGCCTCGGCAGTGGGCGGACAGCCTGGCACGTAGATGTCGACCGGGACGATCCGATCGCAGCCGCGTGTCACCGAATACGAGTAATGATAATAGCCGCCGCCGTTGGCGCAGGATCCCATCGAGATCACGTAACGGGGCTCGGGCATCTGATCGTAGACCTTGCGCAATGCCGGTGCCATCTTGTTGCAAAGCGTGCCGGCGACGATCATCACGTCGGATTGACGCGGCGACGCCCGCGGGGCAAAGCCGAAGCGCTCGGCGTCGTAGCGCGGCATCGCCATTTGCATCATTTCGATCGCGCAGCAGGCGAGACCGAACGTCATCCACATCAGCGAACCCGAGCGTGCCCAGGTAATCAAATTTTCCGCGGTCGTGACCACAAAGCCCCTGTCGGACAATTCGTGGTTCACGTCGCGAAAAAAGTGGTCGTCAACGCCGGCTTGAAGCCCAGCACGTAAATCGATCGTTCCAGCTGATCCAGCCGCAGTCATGCTTGGGTATCCATATTGGCTCGTGCGTCGCTCATTGCCATGCGCGCTTCAACTGGCCTGAGCCGCCCGCGCCCCGCCGCGCTTGCCGTTCTATGCAGCCAAATCAAAGCCGGCCGAAAAGGTTCCCGGCCGCGACTGCCTCGCCTGTTCGTGATGTTCTCCGGCTGGCGACCCGCGGGTGCGTAGGAACCGACGAAGCTCAAGGAGAGTTTCACCCTGCGACACGAGCGGCAGCACGAGGCGCGCATGACCGAAGCTGGGCTCCGCAATTTCACGATCAATTTCGGGCCTCAGCACCCGGCGGCACATGGGGTGCTGCGTCTTGTGCTGGAACTGGACGGCGAGGTGGTGCGGCGGGTCGACCCCCATATCGGCCTGCTCCATCGCGGCACGGAAAAGCTGATCGAACACAAAACCTATCTGCAGGCGCTGCCGTACTTCGACCGGCTCGACTATGTCGCGCCGATGAATCAGGAACATGCATTCTGCCTGGCGGCTGAAAAGCTATTGGGCCTCACGGTGCCGAGGCGAGGCCAGCTCATCCGCGTGCTCTATTGCGAGATCGGCAGGCTGCTCTCGCACCTGCTCAACATCACCACCCAGGCCATGGATGTCGGCGCACTCACGCCGCCGCTGTGGGGTTTCGAGGAACGCGAGAAGCTGATGATGTTTTATGAGCGGGCCTCCGGGGCGCGCATGCACGCCAACTATTTTCGCGTCGGCGGCGTGCACCAGGATCTGACGCCCAGTCTGCTCGACGATATCTGGGCGTTCTGCGATCCGTTCCTGAAGGTGTGCAACGATCTCGAAGGCTTGTTGACCGAAAATCGCATTTTCAAGCAGCGCAATGTCGACGTCGGCGCGGTCTCGCTTGCCGACGCATGGGCGTGGGGCTTTTCCGGCGTGATGGTGCGGGGCTCCGGCGCTGCGTGGGACCTGCGCAAGGCGCAGCCCTACGAATGCTACCCCGAATTTGATTTCGACATCCCGATTGGCAAGCACGGCGATTGTTACGATCGCTACCTGGTCCGCATGGAGGAGATGCGTCAATCGGTGCGCATCATGAAACAATGCATCGAAAAGCTTCGGCAACCCGAAGGACAGGGGCCCGTCATTGTCGGAGATCACAAAATTGTTCCGCCGCGGCGCGCCGACATGAAACGCTCCATGGAGGCGACCATCGAGCATTTCAAGCTTTATACCGAAGGCCACCGCGTTCCGGCCGGCGAGGTCTATGCCGCGGTCGAGGCGCCCAAAGGCGAGTTTGGTGTTTATCTTGTCTCCGACGGGACCAACCAGCCCTACAAGTGCAAGATCCGTGCACCCTCCTTTGCGCATCTTTCGGCGATGGACTTCCTGTCGCGCGGCCACATGCTGGCCGACGTCTCCGCCATCATCGGATCGCTCGACATCGTGTTCGGGGAGATAGATCGATAGGCACCAGAAGCTGAGATTAGCGACTTGAACGCGGGCCTGGACCGCAGCTGCAGCGTCCGCCGTTATATTTTCCGACTTGAAAAATGGAGACTTCCATGCCCCGCATTCAGACAGGCAATCAACCGGTCACTCAGATCACCGTCATCGAAGCCGAGCCGGAACAGCAGCGTGAGGCGCTGTCGCTGATGGCCGAGCGGGCGCGTTTCATGGCGCGCCAGCCGGGTTTTGTCTCAATCAGCTTGCATCGAAGCCTCGACGGACGCCGCATCGTCAACTACGTCCAATGGCAAAACCGTGAACTGCTGCAGTCGGCTCACAAATCGCCGGACTTTCGCAAGGCGTGGCGCAAGTTTGACGAGTTGACCGATCAAATCGATCCACATCTTTATGAAGTTGCCGAGGTCCTGGACGACGGCCGCTGAGTTGCGCAAATCTCTAACTGGTTTGGGTGTGTTCTCCGCCCGGTCGCGAGATTTTGCCTAGCGCTGCGCCCGCCTTGCCGTCACTTGCGCTACTGGCAATGTCTCCGAGCGACAAGATGCCAACAAGCCGCTTGTCCCGGCTGACCACCGGCAGACGCCGGACCTGGATATCGCCCATATTGTGGATGACGTCCTCGATGTCCTGGTCATCGAAGCAGTACTTTATATCCTTTGTCATGACGTCGTGCACCTTGGTATCCGGACCCTTGCCCTCGGCAACGCCGCGAACCGCGATATCGCGGTCAGTGATCATGCCTACGAGCCGATCATCGTTGGCGACCGGCAAGATGCCCGCGTCGATTCCCGCCATGGCCATTGCCGCCTCCTGGATCGTTTCGTCCGGATTTACGATAAAGACGCTTCGCGTCATGACGTCGGCTACTCTCATGTTCGGTCCCTTCGTCAGCCTCGAGTCGATTTTGTGCGACCTCAAATTCCGCCACCGCATGAAAAGCGATTCTCTCGGACAATGGTTCCGCACCGGATATTATGGGTCGGTTCCATTGGTTCCCCGCCCAGGCGAGCAGTTCTCCGGCCTATCGCCGCCCGTAGGTTCCAGGTTTCATCGAATGCGACTATGCAGCGCTGATCTCTGCTGGAACGGCATCTCGATTGAGGCGTTGCTTCTGGTCCGGGACTTCCGCGCAGAGGAGATGGACATGAGAAAACTGACACTGACATTGCTCGCCGGCGCCGGTGCCCTCATAGCCTCGAACGCATACGCCGCCGACGTGACCCAAATCGAGCCGAGCTCCCCGCTGCTTCACCAGACACGGCTGGTCTGTAACGACGCCGGCCAATGCTGGCATACGCGGGGTTACTATGCTGGGCCCCGCTATTACCGCGACTACGATCGCGGCTACTACTACGATCGCGGCTACTATGAGCGGCCGGGCATCGGCGTTTATGGGCCGGGCTTCAGCTTCGGCATCGGTCCGGGCTACTGAGCCGCGCTTTCCGCAGGGCGCCAAGCTGTCCCGCCGACTGGCCGATCAGGCTTAATCAGAACCGACGCCCACCGAGTTATCCTTTGTTCCGCTCGGTGGGCGTTTTCGAGCGGACGCATATTTGCGGGCTCACCTCAACGAGATCATTGGACGAAATGCAAACGCACCGGAACTGAGGGGTCCTTGACGTCGTTGAGGATGCCGAAAAAAGCGGAAACGGAAAAGCCGCGGGCGCGACTGACGTTTTTGCGGTTTTCCTCCTCACAAACTTTCGATGGCGCATCTTGGACGAACGGAAGGGCCTTCTAATGGAGATCACCAATTTCAAGGATATGTACCTGGCAGAGCTGCAGGAACTGGCGAGCGTCGAAGCGCAACTCGCTGACGCGCTGCTGCGCATGGCGGGAGCCGCCTCGAATCCCGCGCTCAAGCGTGTACTGATCCATCATCGCGCGGAGACCGAGACTCAAAGAGACCGGCTCGCGACCATCCTTGAAACGCATGGCGCAAGCCCCACTGCGCATACCGATCAGGCCATGCAGACGCTGATCACGGAAGCCAAGAAAATGCTTACCATACTAACCGAGGACAATCTTCGCGATGCGGGCCTGATCGCGTCGGCCCAGAAGCTTGAACACTACGAGATTGCCGCGTACGGCACGGCGGCAGCGCTCGCCGGCCAGTTGGATCTGCGCGACGAGCAGAAAATGCTGCATTTGAGCCTTGAGGAAGAGAAACGGATCGACGCCCTGCTCACGCAACTCGCCAAACGGGAAGTAAATCCGGAAGCGGTGGCCGCCTGAAGCATTGGAGACCGGAGGCGGCACTCCCCAAGAGCGCCAGGTTCTCCGTTGACCTGACTTCGGAACAAACGCTCATCGACGAGCTCTTCGAGAAACGATAGAGTTGTTCCCGGCCAGGGACGACTATGCGCTTCCGCATCAGAAAGTTTGCTCACGTTCTGGAACGCACCGGCCTTGCGATGGCTGGAGCGGCAGGTGGATTGTTTGTTGCTGCCCATGTGGGATCAACGATTGCGGCTCTCACTTCTCAGGCCTTTATTCTCGTTATGATGGTTGCCGGCGCTGTCGGGTTTTACCTGGGAATTGACACGCCAGGTCTACCCTTTCGGGAGCACGATCAGCCGCCGCAAGGCGAGACCAGCGACAAGATTGACGCCGCCGAATTTCTTAGCGCCGCAGGCACGTTTCTGGCGACGGTGACGGCTTTTGTCTCAGTCGGCATCATCGTGCTTCGTGAAAATCCGCAACTGGCGTGGACTATAGTGATCATGGTTGCGTGGGTGTTTGGCGTGACGATGCAAATCGTGGCCGGAGCCATCGCACGCAGCAGATAGGCTCATTTACGTGAATGAGCGCTGCGCGAAGCGGTTTCGGTGCTGACCGCTCACTGCTGTCGCTACCGCGCCGGAACGGCTGTCATGGTTGCCGCTTGACGGAAATTTCGACCTTCTGGAAAGCTCGTCCGGTCGATCCTGGTTTCGCAAATCGCTGTTGAACTTTTGCTACGCCGCCGCCCCGGGGGTTTTTCAATCCTCGTCGGTTCGAATTCTCCGCCATGGACACCCCGCAATTCGCGCATGCCGAGATGATTGTGGTGCCGGTCAATCTGAATTTGACAGCGACGATTTCGAAGGCATGGCGGCAGTATGGGCAATGATCCGCTGTGGCGCCATCTGCCTCCATGATGCGGTCAGCTCCGAAATACCATCCAAACAGAAGCACTCGCCATCGTCACCGCGGCATGGTGGGATGACCGAATGCCCCGCGGCAACCTGCCCTCGAGAATCGTTTGGCGAGGTCGAGACGCCATATAATACCGCTGATCGCACAGTAGGAGTGTGAACAAGCTCACACTTGTCAAACACTGGGCGCGCGCATCATCCGACGACGCGCGCATCTGTCCCGTCAAGCCTCGTCGCCGAGGCGACCGGCCGCCAGAGCCTTCGCCGTCTCAAGCCGTTCCAGAAATCTTACAGCCCAAGTCTCTTTGGCATCTGACGTCGATCGATATCGCTTTGACAAAGTCCTGAAGCGACATCGTAATTGCGGGCGAAGCGACGTACTTCGTGGTAGCGCTTGAGCTTCCGGTACATCCCAGCGGCCTCCCAGTAATACCAGGGAACGATCGGGTGCCCGTCGGGTTTGCGCGCGCCTTCCTGCTCATCTCGCTCAACCTCAGTGAGGGTGATCCGGGCAGTGGCAAGCATTTTTTCCGGCAACTTCGCAGTCGCCAACGCGGGCGGCATGCGGCTCAAACGGACATGGCGCCAAAAAAATAGATGGGGCAGACCGCAATTGGAGCTTTCCGTGACCCCGCAGGTAACTATGATCAATTTCGATTGCGACATCTTTATTGTTTTTCGGCAGCCAGGCTTCTCATTGCTTTCGAGAGTTCCTGACGATAGCAGCAAATTTGAGCGCGGAGCCGCCACGGCGCTGCGGCATTTGCTTTTTCTGTTGGCCGCGTACGCGGTTTTTCACAAGATTTTTCCCTTCGCCCTGCTCGGATCCCATCTCGTTGACCTGACGGTCGGTGATTTTCTGAGGGTGCTATTTCAAACGCTCGCCAGCATCATCGGCGCTGCGTATTTGGTCGCAAAATCGTTCCGTCCGCCGAATTTGGAGTTCAGAGATAGGGTTTGGTGCGAGCGTTGGATCGCCATCGCCTTCGGCGTGATCGCCCATCATGGTCGGATCGATGGTGATCGCTTTGCTCGAAAGAAAGGGCTTTGACACCGCGATGGCCCGCTCGATCGCTCGCGGCATCCTGTGGGTGTTATTCTGAGCAGCGGCCCGTCACGTTGTGGCTAATCCGCGGGCACTCGGATCTGTGACGCTTTGCGGGCGCTGTTTGCCGGGCCTTGTTCGTCGCTGCCGCGCAACCCGATTTTTACCTGGTTTTTACCAGTCCCGAAGTCGCTCACGCCTATTTACCGGTTTTGAACCCTGCGGTGAGCTTATTGACTCGTTTTGATCTACATTGCCGTCGGGCGGACCATGTTAGCGAGGACAGGCGTGAATATGCGGATCGATGCGGTTCATGCACGCGCGATCTGCGCCGAGATCGGCGACCGTCTCCGCGACACGCTGCGACCCGAAGTCTCGAGCGAACTTCCGCCTCGTCTGCAATATCTGATTGAGCAATTAGCAAAAGCTGATCATGAAACAGCGCCGTCGCTGGAGCCGTCTCTTGACGATATGATCGAGCAAGCGCCGCAAAAGCCGATCCATACCCCGCCACGAGAACTCCGCATCGGAGAACTTCGACGCGCAAACGGCGTGATCAGCAGCCAGTGAACCGCGGGTCCGGCCCTTCATGCAATTCCTTCAGATAGGCGCGGGCATACTCCATTAACTGATGCGGGTCTTTGTGTCCGGCCGAGGCCAGCTTGTCGATATACCGGGCAATCTTCTCGCGGGATTGCGCCACCAACGCCACATCCATTTCGCCGATTAATTCGTAGGCGCCCAAGGCCTGCTCAACAATTTCCTTCATTGAAAAACTCCGACGCAACTGCACTGCAATAGGTGCATTGCAACACCCTCGTCATATGGGCGTCAAGTCCGCGTTTCAATGGAAATTTTGCCTTGGTTACCACCTGTCAGGCCTCGCACCGGCCTCCGTGTGGGTCACAAAAAGCGAGCTCTCATGCAATCTTATTGAGCAGATCTGCTAAATTCTGTGCGTCATCGATGTCCCTCTCGCTCGCCATATCCTTGCGAGCCGGCGCGACGACGTTGACAGCTAATCCCTGGTCCATGGCGTCAGCTCGCCTCGTGCTCCCTGCCCCGCCCTCGGGCCGGCTGCCGGACGTTTTCAATTCGGATTGAACCGCCACCAGCTTCGCTTCTGCATCCGGTTCGCCCTCCGGCGAGGCCCTGCTCAACACAGAGTGCTTTTCCGCAAAGCCATCGTTGAGTGCCGGGGCAGCGAAAGCCTGTGCTACAACGGAGGTGCGCGCCTTGCTCAGCGCAAAGCTGATCAGGCCCGTGTTCGCGGCATCGTCGAACGCGACTGCGCTCGCCGGATCCCGGCCAGAGTCCTTTTTTTATCGCATCGGCGACCAGCTTTACGATTGTCGGGAGATAAGATTTTTCGCCGAACGCCAAATGAGCCGTCGCCAGTTGATCCACGTACTTCCTTCCGAACGGCTGCAGAGCTTCCACCGATCGTGAAATATCGGCATCAATCTTTACGAGCCTGCTCCATTTTTCCAAGTCGGGCTCGTTTCGACGTCTATCGGCAGGCTCCTTCCGCGAGGTGAGGGCAGGCTTCGGCGCCCTTGGTTGCCTGGACGCCGGGTGCGCTGACGGCGCTTGCTGCGCTTTCATCCTGCCCGGGGACACCTCGACCAATTTGGCGGACGGCGCGCTTTCCTCGATTGGCAGCGAGGGCGGCTCTTGCCTGCGATCGAGCGGATCGGAACGCGTGACGACGACCGCGATCGGCTGCTTCTTTCGCCGCTCTGCAATGAGCAGGCAAACCAGGCCGAAACCAATCATTGGCAGGCCAACGGCGGCCCAAACGATGGAAACGCACAGCAAAAAACCACCGAGCAACAGAATTGTACCGGCAATCCGCATCTATGGCACCAAAACAGGAAAAATAATCTCGCATTATGATAGCTGCGCCTGCCCAGACAAGCGCAGATAACCCGACGGACTCTGTTCTTGCGGGGTTTGCAGCGAGGACCAATCGGGGCCGACTAACCCGAGACCTCGAACTCACGCTGCATTTGCTCCACACAGGCTGACAGTGCAATGTCGCATCGATCCCGCTCGGCCTTTCCATATTTGACGCCCTTAACAGACCAATTGGTGCCGCCGGGGGGCGCCGGATTGACGCGTTCGACAATAATTCCAACCAAACCCTCGCACTGTGTATCGCGCGCGCGAACGGCCTCGGCCAACGCCGCTTCGAGCGCGGTCCGGGTAATGGGCGTGCGTTTGACTTCTGTTCGCTCCACGATTTTCGGGCTCATCTCGCATCGCGCATGTTGCGTTTCTCCGGACGAAGTCGAGCTGTCCTGTGATGGGTTTTCAAGGACACCATGTATACGCAAGTTTTTCGCGGCCAGCTTGCCTTGATTGTCGAATATCTCAAAGCTTAGCTTCTGGCCTTTGCGTAAATCCGTGAGTCCGGCAATCTGCACCGCCGAGTGGTGAACAAAGACATCCCTGCCGCCGGTGTCCCGCCGGATAAAGCCGTAACCTTTTGACGAGTGGAACAGCTTTACGGTGCCCGTAATCATAGTTTCTTGTTTCTGTCCGCAATCGCTTGTGCGCTTCGATAGCAGTTCAAAAAGAACTCGCTGACGTCTCCCCGGATGGAGAGCGCAGGCCGAGCCGTCTGTCAGCAGCTAAGCACGGAGCGCTTCGCTCGATGCGTCGGAGAAGAAGACCGCGGATTGTTATTCACCGTTTTTTTGGACGCTCAGCTCGCAACAACTTGTAGCTGTCCGAAATTTGTGCGATTGTAAGAATATCGTCACAAAGAGGACGAATTTTCAAAACCCGCATGCGCCTCACAGATCGATCAAGAAGGATCGACGTTCTAGAGGCTTACCGCGCAGCGGCCGCAATTTTGGCCCCTCGGTAATCTGCGACGCCCCGGGTTTCCCTGTCTCAATATGAACCAGCGTCGTCCACAATTGGAACATTCGATGAACCCAATTGTTAAGTCATTGGGCTGGTAACTAAATTGGCTAGAGGACCAGCCATGGATGGTTTCAAACATCGATATCTCGACGCTAGACAAGCACCCCGCGTCGTCGATCGTGCCTATGATCGAGTTGGGCGCAATCGCACCAACGACCGACTGGGGCGCGACGAAATCGCGAATGCCCCTAGCCTGAAATATTCATCACCTTGGCCTTGGGCTCTTGCGCTTGGAATAAGCCTCTCGATGTGGGCAGGCTTGGTATGGCTGGTCCGGCTATTTGTCTAAGACAAGCCTGACGCCCGCACCGCCGACCAGCTTCTTCGCGGCCCCACACAGGGCGCGTTCTTAACCGAGAACCCTCTCGGCTTCCGCGACCGCGCAGAGGATGTGATAGAACGAGGACGCGGGAATGAAATCGACGAGCGACCGGTTGTCGTGATCGAATTGATCGTACCAGCCGCCCAGCACGGGATGACGCAGATAGTGCTGATAGAGCCGATCGAGAGCCTTGAGCGCTTCGTCGGCGGCGCCCGGCTCTCCCGCCTCGGCTTGCGCGATGAAGGCCTTGGCAATCTCCGTCTGCGGCCATAAACGCCGGGTAAACTTTCGGATCCTTCCGTCGGCGTCGCCCTCGTCGAACAAACAGCCCGTCACTTCATCGCGATAGCGCAGCGCCGATGCGAGCAACTGCGCGCGGTGGCGGGCGGTCCGGCAGCCGGTAATCCGCTCAAAGCCTTTGAGGAGCCAAACCCATTCCGCCTGATGTCCCGGTTCGACACTGGCAGGTTCTATTCTCGACCAGTCTTCTTCGAAATATTCGCCGAGAACCTGACGCCGGGAATCGTATAAATTCGCAATAAAAAGAGCGAATAGATCACCGGCGCGATTCTGATAGATCGGATCATCGGTGGCATCGAACGTGGCGATCATCGCCTCGAACAGATGCATGTGCGGATTCTGCCGGCGCGGCAGCGTCGTCGGAATTCCCTCGAGGAAACCGCCGTGCGGTGAGCGCAGATCGGTATCGAGAAATCCAACCAGTGATTTGATCTCGTCCCCAACCTGCGCATCCCCGCTCAACTGATACACTGTCGCGAAAGCCAGCAGAACGAATGCGTGGTCATATGTATCGCGCGACGGGTTGAGGACAGCGCCGATCGGATCGAGCAGATGGACAAAGCCCGGCTGGCCATCGGGGCTTTTGGCCTTCGCCAGAAGATACTCCAGGCCCTTGATCGCAATTTCGCGGCCCTGCGGGTACCAGCCGAGTTGGGCGGCCTTGGCGAAGCAGTAGATTTGGCGGGCCTGAACGCGCACGCGGCGGGGCGTGAAGCGGTCCGCCTTCCCCTCGATGTCAAGCCGTTCGACAAAGCCGCCCGCGGTCGCATCCCAGCCTTCGAGAGACCACAATGGCAGCGAATGGTCGACCATCAGCGCCGTCAGGATGCTGGTGATTTCGCGGTTTTCGACGATGCTGGCCGAGGGTTTGATTGCAGTCATCCAGGATTTCCCCGTTGTGGCTCCATAGCCTTTTCTTGCGGCTAGCTTTTATCAAGCGATTGAGGAGCCGTCACGGACGGCAACGTCGCGCGGCTAATACTCAACGATCTCAACGTTCGGAGCAGCTGCCACGATGCCGACATTTCCGCCCTGTCCATTAACTATTGCTAGTTATTCGATAGTAGGGTTTAGTAACTTGGTATTTATTTTCGCGACGATCTAATATCTTAAAGATACTTCTAAGAAATTTGGGATGAACGAGCATGGGGCGCGTTGCTGATATTGCCGTCATCGGGGCGGGGCCCTACGGATTGTCACTGGCCAGCCACCTTCTCGCACGCGGCGTGGGTGTCCGCATTTTCGGTCACCCGATGCAGGCTTGGCGCGAGTCGATGCCGAACGGGATGAAGTTAAAGTCTGAGGGATTTGCTTCCAACCTTTCGGATCCTGGACGCGAATATACGCTCAAGGCATATTGTTCAAAGAATCATATCTCCTACGCTCACACCGGCCTTCCCGTCGATGTGGACACATTTATCTCATATGGCGAAGCATTTCAGCGAAGATTCGTACCGGATCTTGAGCGCAAAATGGTTGTCTCGGTCGAGCCCGCGCCTCATGGGTTCGATTTGGTCCTGGAAAACGAAGAGGTTGTCGCCGCGCGCCGGGTCGTCGTCGCCTCCGGAATCCGGTCGTTCGATTACATTCCTGCAGAGCTCCGCGGTCTCCCGCCCGAGTTACTCACGCATAGCGTCGCCTACGGCGATGCCCACCATCTTTCCGGGCGAGACGTCATTGTAGTCGGAGCTGGCGCGTCCGCGATGGACATCGCAGCACTCCTAAGGGCGCGAGGAGCCACTCCTAGCGTCATGACCCGACGTCAGGGTATCCGCTTCCAATCCCCTCTAGGCGCACGCTCGGTATATGAGAAGATCGTTGCGCCAATGACGCCTCTTGGGCCGGGATGGAAATCCGTACTTTGCGTCCGGGCTCCCATGGTCTTTCACGCTATGCCGGAAGCGTTTCGCGTCGACGTGGTACGCCGATATCTCGGACCGGCGCCGGCCTGGTTCGTGCGGGAGCAGATTGAAGGTCATGTTCCCTACATCACGGGCTCAAGCGTCGCCGAGGCTTCCGTCAAAGATGGGCGTGTGCGCCTCTTGATCCGGCAAGCCGAAGGACAAACCCGTGAGGTCTTTGCCGACCACGTTGTCGCCGCAACAGGGTATCGCGTGGATTTGGATAGGCTGATCTTTCTCGGAGAGGGTATTAGGTCGCGCCTGAAACGCGCCGCCGGGGCTCCCGCCTTGTCCCGCAACTTTGAGTCCAGCGTGCCTGACTTGTACTTTGTGGGGACGGCTGCAGCGAATAGCTTTGGCCCAATGATGCGTTTTGCTCATGGAGCTGCTTTCACGTCTCGCCGGCTTTCTCAGCACCTCGTCGGCCGGTCGCCGCGAAGTACCGTTCTTGCGGCGAAGCTGAATTCAAATGTCGAGGCACAAAGGCAGATGCAGTGAGCCAGGAGATCAATCCGGCTTTTAAGGGCAATGGATTCATAGAAACCGACTTATTACGGGCTCGATCGTACGGTCCTGAGATCGATTTCACGGCGTCTCCATTAGAACTTGCGAGACCAAGTCGGCCGCCGGATCAATCAAAGCTCCGGATACTCTTTGTTGCCTTGGTCAACAACGTCGGGATCGAGCGTGTGATTGCCGAGATCGCTGATCACGGCGCCGTTTGTGCCCTCCTCAGTCCTCCGGATTATTATTGCACCCAAACAACAGCACTCGCGCAACACTTTTCACTTCCGACGCTTCCAAGCGTTTGGCTTCACGCGCTGTTGGTTCGGAGACGACTGGAATCCATCGCTCGCGATTGGCAACCCACACTTGTAGTTCCTCTCGACGACATAGCCGCTTGGCTGCTGCGTAGTCTGGCCACCAAATCCTCGGTGAGCCAATTGCTCCGTGATTTACTTGTTAACTCTTTTGGATCACCCAGCGGATACAAAGCGGTGGTAAGCCGGCGAGAGCTTATGGATGTTGCCTCACGGCTTGGCGTCCGGAAGCCGTATCATCTACAGGCGGACGCAGTTACCGATTTCCCAGCCGTTCCGGAAAATTGGGATTTACCTTTGTTCCTCAAGACGGAGCACTCCTGTGGCGGCGATGGAGTGACGATGGTTCCCGACACTGCTGAGTTGCGAAAGCAGCTCCAAGCCAAGCTTTCGGTCGGTCTACGGCGACGCTTCATTGGACAGGTAAAGCGTTTTTTGTGCGCGATGGCCGGTTTTCACCTTGGGTCTGAAAACAGCATTTTGATACAGTCGTGCGCGCGGGGCATACCCGCGTTTCGCACCGTAGCGGCTTGGAACGGCCAGGTAATAGCGGGGGTAAGCTTCGCTGCGGAATGCGTCCATCCTGAACCGACTGGTGCGAGCACTGTCGTGCGCCTAGTCAATAATCGTGAGATGGATGAAATTGCAGTTGTGATGACCGCAGCACTCGGATGTTCGGGCTTCGTCAGCTACGATTTTATGATTGACGAAGAGGAGGATCGAGCCGCACTCATAGAAATGAACCCACGTTGTGTAGGTAGTTGTCATCTCGGTAAACTCTTTGGACATGATGTCTGCGGGGCGCTCGTAGCTTTCCTTACAGGAGCGGCAATTCCAGAACTGCCCGCGCCGTCAGGCACCAAGCTAGTTGCATTGTTTCCCAAAGAGCTGGAGCGTGATCCCAGCAGTTGCTACTTGCACGCATCTGAGGCTATTCACGATGTACCGCGTGGTGAGCCTGCATTGATCGCCACCTACCTGCGACGTCTTGTAGAACTCCATCCCGCTCGGGCCAACGAGATAGTCAAGATCGTTCAAGGCGCAAGTGAGAATTTATCCATAGTGGACGTGCCGGCTTCGCATTAGTTTACGCTTGACCGAATTGAAGCTCGGCGCGCTTGTCATTCGGGCAGGCCTTATTTGCCATCGGTTAGATCAAGGCCACATGGCAACCGCGCTCGTTCAAGATCCCTTCGCAACAATCAGCTTGCTCGATCCGATCGGCCGCGCGCTCCTCTGCTGGCCGATGCGCCGCATCAAAGGTCGCTCGATTGCCGTGTAGACCACCATTCCCAGCGTCCAGGCGGCTCCGAGAAAGACGATTCTCGCGCCCCAAACGCCCAGCATTGGAAATATTCCAAGCGCACGCATGATGCTCGTCACCAATGCGAGCGTGAACAGATGGGACACGAATACCGAATACGACGCATCGCCCAGCGCGCTGAGAAAGCGCCACTTCGGCCAGCCCCATTGCTTCTCTCTGAACACGCATACAAACAGCAGAGACGCGTCGGCTACACCCCAATAAAGCGCCCGTTCACTCCCGTCTGAAACGCCCTCCACGACGCCAGCGGCAAAAATCGACGCGCCGGTGAGGAATACCGCGACGATCATCACAGGTGACGCCCGTCGTTCAAGGAATAGCCAGGCCACGATCATTCCCAGCACGAAATCCAGCGCGACCGTCGCGCCATAGAAGTCGAGCAGGTTGCTTTCGCCTGCAAACAAGAATTTCAGTGCCATCAACGCGCATAGCACCGCGCCCGCGGCAAGGACACGCCGCCCGATCGGCAGGAACAACAGCGCGCCGAACAACAGATAGAAGAATACAAAATGGTTGAGCACCCAACCCGCAAACAGAAACGGCCGATCGATCCCGAGAACCGGATGGGGATACGGAATGAACACGAGCGAGAGAATAAAATGCCAAAATTCGATTTTTGTCGTCAGCAGATGACTTGGGGCGACGAGCAGCACGGTCAGCATGAGAAATGTGAACAGCCAGTAGAGCGGCGCGATGCGCATGATGCGACGGTACAGAAACGCGCCGAACGTATCTTTCCGATCGTAGCTTGTGTACACCAGAATAAAGCCGCCGATTACAAAGAACAAATCGGTTCCTGCCGCGCCGTAACCGAGCGAATGGGTATGTTGCCCGTCCGTCAGCCGCATGATCTGTAGCTCGGTGTGATAAAGCACGATCATCGACGCGGCGAGGACTCGCAAATGCTGCAAGCTTTGGATCGTGCCACCGACAGGATTGATCTCGTTTCCAGCGGGCTTGTTGTCGCTCTCCGGAATTTTCATCGTCTGGAAATCGGTACTCATTGTCCGCTCCCTAGCTCCGGCATCTCTCTGGTCATCGGGCGGTTTCTCCGACGAGCGACGCCTCTAGTGCAAGGCGCGCGGCAGCTTCGAGTCGAAAGAACGGAACATCGGCGCGAACCGCCATATCCAGCAGGCTATGGTTGCCATCGGCTAGATTGAGGAACCACAGCAGGTCCATCTGCGTGGCACCACCAGCCTCGCGCTGCCCCGCGATGGCCCGGTAAAGCCCGCGCCGGCCCAACTGAGGTTCACCCCGTCCGTCGACACGTCGATAGGTGCGGTTATTATCGAGCAAGTCGAAGATCGCCCCGATCGTTGCGTAGGATTGTCCGAGCGCTTCAGGCTTGACTAAATCCAGGTTGTCTGCCGAGGTGTGATATTCCGGGAAAGTACCGTGCACGCTGCGCATCAGGCAGCCGACCGGCAGATCGAAATCCGGAGAACAGAATTGCCGTTCATCGTATCCGTACGGGTTGAACGGCAAAATTTCGTATGAGTGGCCGGAATGACGCAGCACATGGGCCACGGCGCGATCGATAGTCGCTCCGCTGCGGCTTTGCTTGTAGTGAAACCGGGCAGGATCGCCTAGGCAGGTCAGGACCAGGCCATGTTTAATCCTGTCGAGACGGGCCTCGTTGCGGGCAAGCCACGTGATCGCTCCGATCGTTGCCGGAAGAAAGAGAAAGCGATAGCCGAGCCGCCGTCTTCGACCGGCCTGCCGCATCGCCAGCGCGGTCATGACCGCAATTCCCGAAAGATTGTCGTTGGCGAGACTCGGGTGGCAGATGTGACAGGTAATCAGCACCTCGTCCGACGTTTCACCGGGAAGAAAGAGCTCGCCGTAGGTGAGCGATCCCGGCGAAATATCGCTGTCGATTTCGACGCGATAGTAGTCGTCCTGCATCGATTGCCAGAGATTGTGCGACATGCAGAAGCCCCAATCGTCGGCATAATACCCGGTCCGATATGGGATGAGGTCCGGTTGGTCGGGCAGCGTATGGACATGCTGGGCGAGCTCGGCGCGGCTGAACACTCCCTGCACTGGCTTGCTGTAGCCCAGGATGTGAAGATTGTTTGCGGCGAAGTCGACGAGACGCTGTCCGACCATGCTCGTAATCGTGCCGCTGCGAATGTTCCATTCCATCGGCACATGCCAGTCGAGCACCGCGGTCCCGGTTTTGACTTCATGGATCTCCAGATCAATGTACCGGGCAATGATCGCCAGGGTTTGCCGGACCCCCGAACCGGTGAGACTTCGGTTGATCGGAAACAGCTCCTTGACCAGGCCATGCAGGTCGAGCGACGGCGATTCGTCCGAAGCCGGAAATTCTTTTGCGTCCGGCATCCGGACCCTGTCGGCGCTTACCATAGCTTGCGATCCACGAGCAGCGGCCAGGCAGCATCCTTGTCCGACAACACCGATACAGGTTCAGGCCACACAATACCAATCGTGGGATCGTCGTAGCGAAAGCCGTCCGACAGACCCGCGACATATTCTATTCCCATCAGGTATTCCACCACCGAGTCATCCGCCAGCGTCTGGAATCCGTGGGCGAAGCCCGCCGGAATATAGAGCATGCTGGCCGAGGACGGTGCTAACTCGTTGACAAAGACTTGCCCCCGCGTGGGAGACGTCGGCCTCACGTCGACAATGACATCGTAGATCTTACCCGATGTACATCGGACAATCTTTGCATCGGCTTTCGGCGCGCGCTGGAAATGCATTCCGCGAACGCTTCCGCGCTTGCGCGTCAACGAACTGTTGCCCTGAACCGGCGTGAAGTCGATTCCGTGCTCTGCAAAGCTCGCCGCGCACCAGGTTCTGGTGAAATTGCCGCGCGTGTCTCCCTGTACGACCAATTCAATCAGTCGCGCATCCGAATTACCAAGAGGAACGAACTTCACGGCAGAATATCCTCCTGGACTGAACCGCCGCCGATCGGTCGTGCCGTCTGGCATGCCGCGCGCAGTATCAATCCCGCCGAAATCGGAACTGCCCGACCGTATAGCCGGACCTGTTCGCAAGTTATTCAATGGTCGCCTTTGGAACGGGGACGATGAAGCGTCCGCCCCAAGATCGGATTCCCTCCATCTGCGTTTTGATCTCGTCCTTGATATTCCACGGCAGAATTAGAACGTAGTCTGGTTTCGCCTCGAAAATCGCCTCCGGCGGTAAAATGGGAATGCGGGCGCCGGGAAGGTAACGGCCCTGCTTTGACGGGGCGCGATCGACGGTAAAATCGAGGAAATCCCTCGCGACTCCGCAGAAGTTCAACAGGGTCACGGATTTGGCTGGAGCTCCGTAACCGACGATGGTCTTACCTTCGCGCTTCAGCGGCACAAGCAGCTCAAGAAGGCTACGCTTCGTCTCCTTCACCGACTCGTTCCAGGCTGCGTAGACGGCATCACGGTCGAGACCGTAGGCGCGCTCCTTCGCCAGGACTTCCTCCACTCGCGGACTGTCAGGACGAGGGGACTGCTCGTGGCAAACAAAAAATCGTATCGACCCGCCGTGCGTCTCCGGCAGTTCGACGTCGAACACACGCAAGCCGGCCTTGGCGAATATCCGCTGGCCGGCAATCAAGGACAGATAGGAATAATGCTCATGATAGATCGTATCGAACTGGTGACGCTGCATCAGCGTCAGCAGATGTTGCACCTCAAATGTCGCCACCCCCTCTGCGGCGAGCAATATCTTGACGCCGCCGACGAAATCATTGATGTCCGGGACATGCGCCAACACATTGTTGGCTGTGAGGAGATCGGCCGCCCATCCCTCATGCAGCAGTTTTCTGGCATACTCACGACCGAAGAATTCAATACGAGTCTCGATTCCTCTCTTGCGCGCGGCCAGCGCAACGCTTTCGCAGGGCTCAATGCCCAGGCACTTGATCTGCTTCTTCAGTGAGTACTGCAGCAGGTAACCGTCGTTCGACGCGATTTCGACATGTCGCGAGCTGGAGTCCAGATTGAATCGCGTGGCCATATCATCGACATACGAGCTAGCGTGGTCCAGCCACGAGGTCGAGTGCGAGGAGAAATAGGCGTAGTCGGCACGAAAGATGTCCGAGGCGGCCAGCAAATCCCGTGTCTGCACCAGGCGGCATTCGCGGCAGACCAGCGCCTCCAGTGGATAGAACGGTTCGGCCTTGGTGTAGTTTTCGGGATCGACATAGTCGTTGGCGACCGGTGAGAGCCCGAGATCGATAAGCTTGAGCGTGAGTTCATGGCCGCAATGACGGCACTTTGGTGCAACGCCGTGCGCTGCCGGGAAGCTAATGTTCATCGTTACTCCCTCGTATTTCACGCCACATGTCTGGTTATATTCGATATCCCGATTATTATCTTGGACCAATGCAAACCACATCAGCGCAATTGGTTTATGCTGAATCTGCGACGTTTACGATATCGCCGAAATAGCCCGCCTCCGTTCGTTTCCAGCGACAAACTTTGGCAATAAACCATGTTGGCCATCAATTATTAAGCGCTCCGGCCAATGAAGGCCGTCTCGTTTTCCGGCGGTCTCGGGACCCCCATCGGAGGGCATTCCAAGCCGGCAATTTGGCATATATTGTGCACTTTTGCAGCCCGCATGGCATCGTGATTTCCTGCTGTGGTTCGGCTACAAGTCCGATGTCGTTAAGGAGTATTTTTCTTCAGCCGATCGATGAAAGACGGCGCACTGTTGGCCTCCAAATACGGAGCCTTTGCGGGACCGGCAAGTGTCCGAAGAAATGGTCGAGCGCCGAGTAATGCCTCCGTCAGCCTGCATCCGGCTGAGCCACATTTATAAGACGTGGCCAGCGCCCTTGCACCGCATGCGGTCGCAAGAGATCAAGGTAACTTGAGCCACTGCAGGGAGCGGTTGAGCCGTCGATTATCGATGTGATCTTGCAGTACCCTGAGGCGCATCAGACCGGACGAGCGAAAATCGGCATCCTTGAAATTCATTCTCTTCAAGCCGGCGATCAGGTTCTGGATCGATTGGTCAAGGCTCACGACGGGCTGATGATTGGGCGCGAGGGAACGATACAGCCCGAAATCCACCTTGTAGGAACGGCTATCGACCGGAGCGGAAGTGTTGATTGATACTTCCGTGCCCGGAACGCTCTTGGCGACCGCGTTGGCGAGATCCTTGACCTGATAATTACGATCGTCCGAACCAGCATTGACGGCCAAGTATCGCCCTCCGATCTCGGCAGGGCGATCGATCGCCCAATCAATCGCGCGGGCCATGTCCGCTATATCGATCAAGGGACGCCACGGCGAACCGTCCGACAGTACGCTGATCAACCCTTTGCTAAGCGCGCATGCGACGAAATCATTCAGGACCAGGTCGAGCCGGAGCCGATCCGACATTCCGCACGCCGTTGCAAAACGGAGGCTGGTAATGGCCATCTTGGTATCGATGGTTGAAAGCTCCCGCTCAGCTCCAATCTTGGATTTCGCGTAAGCCGTAATCGGGTTGAGCGGATCTGTCTCCTTGCGCGGCGCGCCCTCGGCTATTCCGTAGACGCTGCAGCTCGATGCGAAGACGAAATTCTTCACGCCGGCCGCCGCAGCCGCTTTCGCGATCGAAATCGTGGTGTTCTGGTTGATATCCAGCGTCACCGCCTCGAATTGATTGCCCATCGGATCATTTGAGATGGCGGCCAACTGGACAACCGCATCATATCCGCTCAAATCGAGGGAAACGTCGCGGACGTCACCATAGAATTGCTCGTCCAGATAGCGTTCGGGAAGAACGGGCGCGCCGGTCAAGCAATGCGCAAAATAGGCATTGTCAAACGCATGCAACGTGGCGTCCGGTCGTCGCGCACGCAAATATTTCCCGACCGCCGGACCGACATAGCCCATATTTCCGGTAATGAGAATTTTCAAAGGCGTTTACCTCTAACGATTACGGATCGGAATTCCGACATAACTCCTTACGCCGTCTCTGAACCCGATTGTATCTTGTGTGCCGTTCAGGTTAATGGCGCGCTTGGTTGCAGGCCTACTCTAGAGCATAATCCATCTTAACGTTACATTTTCAAGTTCTGCGTTTTAGCTTGGTATCAGCGCTGATCTGGTCTAGCTTTTAGAGTTAGAGGCGCCGCCGGCACAGATGCTTAAAAAGTGTGCCCGGCTTCAAAGCCGTAATGAAATAAATGTAGAGCTATTTGCTTGAACTCGCCAACTAAGCAACTCAATTCGCGGACCTTCCAAAGGTCGTCCGACATGCGAACCCGGGCTCATTCTGTAATTCCAGGGGGAGCCCATACCTATGCCAAAGGGGACGATCAATATCCGCTGTTAGCCCCCGGGTTCCTGAGGCGGGGCGAAGGGTGTCATGTCTGGGATGTCGATGGAAACGAGTTCATTGAATATGGCATGGGTTTGCGTGCCGTTACTCTAGGCCACGCCCATCGGCCAGTTGTGGAAGCTGCCCATCGCCAGATGCTTCTTGGAGAAAACTATACGCGGCCGGCTGCGATCGAGTTGGACTGCGCCGAAGAATTTCTCCGTCTGATCGATGGCGCTGATATGGTCAAGTTCGCCAAAAATGGATCGGACGCGACCAGTGCTGCCGTGAAATTGGCGCGGGCCTACACGGGGCGCGACCTGATTGCTCGATGCGCCGATCAACCATTTTTTTCCGTCGAAGATTGGTTCATCGGAACCACTCCAATGTCGGCAGGCATTCCGAAAGCCGTGCAAGAGCTGACCCTTCAGTTTCGATACAATGACATTGAGAGCCTGCGATTACTTTTCGAACAAAATCCCGGCCGAATTGCTTGTGTTATTCTCGAAGCTGCGACGGCGGTAGAGCCAAAAGCTGACTTTCTCCGCTCAGTTCAAATGCTATGCCGTAGCGAAGGTGCTGTATTTGTTCTCGATGAGATGATCACCGGGTTTCGCTGGCACATTGGTGGCGCGCAAAAAGTATACGGGATTTCGCCGGATCTTTCGACCTTCGGCAAAGGCATGGGGAATGGCTTCTCAGTTTCAGCTTTGGCGGGCAAAAAAGAAATTATGGAACTGGGTGGTTTACACCACGACCGAGAGCGCGTCTTTTTGCTGTCTACGACGCACGGCGCGGAAAACCACTCACTCGCTGCAGCCATCGAAACGATGCAGATCTATCGTCGGGATAACGTGATTGAATTTATGCATCGGCAGGGGGAGAGGTTGCGAACCGGAGTCGATCGCGTGATCGAATCGCTTGGCCTCGGCGATTACTTCCAATTGCTCGGCCGCCCCTCAAACCTGGTCTTCGCAACACGCGATCAATCGAAGCAGCCTTCACAGCCGTTCAGAACGCTTTTCCTTCAGGAAATGATTCAACGAGGCTTGCTGACCCCTTCCTTGGTTGTGAGCTTTTCTCATACCGACGCAGACATCGATCGAACCATCGAGGCGATCGGCGAGTCACTTCAGGTGTACAGGCGGGCACTGGAGAACGGAGTCGAAAATTTCCTGGTTGGTCGCCCGGTCAAGCCCGTGTTTAGGAAATTTAACTGAGATGCGCCCATTGCGCTTGGCTGCACCTTAAGGCGTTTTTCCTATCTGGACTGAGTTTTCCCGTCACGAGATAGCGCGTATCCTCACTCGGAATGGCGTATCGAGCCGCTCCACAAAATGGGTTCAGCGGACTGGGTGACTTTCGATAGTTCGTTCACCGCAGCCCTTGCCGACGACTAAAAGTCTGGCCCGACACCCCGAATGCACGGCCCATCCCCTACGCCGCGATAGCGGAAAGCAACAACACCCAATCGCCATCGCGGCTGCAACCGGGGACGGTGAATTCCTGTCGCCCGGATGCCCGTAGATGTTCGGGGTCTGAGTTCAAGAACCGGCCATCTGCCGGGTCAAACCAGCGCGCCGCCACGTGGTCGCCGGCAAACTGCTTCATATCGATGGCGAACGGGCGAGGAGATGGCAGATAAACGATCCCAAATTTTCCATCGGGCGAGTATGCCGCCACCGCCTGAAAGTGTCCGTGAAGCGCGCCGCCAACGAGCAGGTGTTGATCCCTATCCGGTTCCAGGGCGAACCAGGGCAACGACAAAAGAAAATTCCGCAAATGGCTCACACCGAGCGTGCCAGGACTGTTTAGCGCCGCCTTCCATTGCATTGGCTGCGATTTGACTGCCGATGCGTTGAAATACCAGATGGGGTTGTTGCCGAAGACTTGACCGGCGGCCCCAGAAAGCACGGCTTGCCATGCCTGAATTCTGGTCCTCAACGGCGTTCCATCGCCCTCGTTTTCGTACGCGCTTTCGATCAGGAAGTATGGCGTTTTTCGATTTTCAGCCAGCAGCAAAGCTTCTGCTGCAACGGGCGCATAAGTGTAAAGTGTATCGATAGCAATCGGTATCTCGCTGGCGCTCCAGTATCCCAGACCATGCATACCAGGGCCATTATGCGCAGTATGAAGGGAATCAGGTAATATCTCTCGGATCCCTTCGACCACCGCCTCACTAAGCTTCTTATTTGGCGGATTATAATCGCCGACATTGACCCAAATGATGTTTTTGAAATCCTTGAAGCGTTTGCCCACGTAGCGGCCAAAGTCCCGCAATTTATCCGGGCCGCACGCCTTCATCTCGCGATACCAGCCCTCATCACCGCCTCCGGCCCCGGTGTAGGCCGGCGCCAGGAGCACGAGGAAGCCCTTCTGAACGGCGTCGCGCAAGACACGTTCGGCGTGATCAAAATAACGATCGTTCGTTGTCGAGAAGTCCCCATCCTGCTTGAACGGCCCGTCGCCATATACATTTCTGGGGGCGCCGTTGGCAAACTTATGCTCGAGCAGATTGACGAGCACCGTGTTGAAGCCTTTGGCCTGACGATCGTTAAGATAAAGCTCGGCGTCTTCAGTCGTGAGTTGTGTTAACAGCGACCACGCGCTATCCCCGACAATCAGGAACGGCTGCCCCAAAGCATCCACAAGGTAGCGCTGTCCTTCGACCGGATGCAGCGGGAACACGGTGGTCGCCACACTTTGCTGCTCAATCGACTTCCACTTTGTCACGTCTGCTTTTGATGCAATGGGCAAGCAGTTTCCCGCCTCTGGCTGCGCTTCTCCCCTGCGCAAGAAGCGGAAAAAGACACTGCCTCCCGCCAAAGCGGAGACGCCCGCCGCCACGCTGAGATAGAAGGTCCTGCGACTAATCATAGCCGCCCGGGCTTTCACGCGCCATGCTGGTACTCATCAAAATGTACATATTCGAACGCTTATTTCCCACTCACTGAATTGGACGTTCGATCCAAGTTTCGGATCAGTACCTGAACGGGTCAATCAACGCCGAACTGTTCAACCCTTGGATCTTCCGTGAAAGCGGTTAAGCTCACGAGGCCGCCACCTAAACCCTGCGAACTCTCCGCACACCGACGGCCAGCAGCCTTGCAATATGGGATTCAAGTCCATCCGGACGACCAACAAGGCGCCACAGCAAGAACATTGAGCTTGCATAAGCAGCCGCACCGACACCCACGATGATCGCAAGCCGGAGTATGAGTTGGTAATATCCCGATACGTCCCCCGGGGATATTTCCAGTGGCGCAATCGTGGCTGCCATAATGGCGACGCTAGTCATTGGCCGCCATGCACCGAGCAGTTGATCTCTGACGCGCAACCCAATCAATTCGCGCACAGACAGCATTGCATATCCCGCAATCGCAAAGCCGGTTACCAGACGAGCTGCTACGGCCCCTGCAATCCCATAGTACAAGATCCCAAAGAACATAAGAGGAAGCCTGACGAGAAATTCGCTAGCGACAAGCCGAGTAATCAGTCGAGGCCTCTCAAGAGAGATCGCAAGCGCTGCGAAAGGAGCCGTAAAGAACGAGGGAATGATCGCCCAGCAAAGCCATCGCAAAATGGGTGCCGCCGCTAACCATTTTTCCCCGAAAGCAAGCCGGAGTATCGGTTCGGCGTTCGTGCTCATCCCTATCATGATCGGAAGGCCAAGCGCGACGATGCTGATGCCGCTCTTCTGATAGGCCGTTGTCAATCTTCGTGTATCTTCCCGGACCGAAGAGAAAGCCACTAAAAGGGGGTTCATCATCTGATCGACGAATATCTGCCCAGGGAGCGCCGCAAGGTTTGCAGCCATCGAAAAGCCGCCGAGCTCGAAGCGATTCACGAAGCGGCCGAGCATCAACGAATCCATTTGCCAGACCAGCGCCCTTATGGTCTGTCCAAATGTGTTCCAACCAACATATCCGGCGAAATCGCGCCATTTTCGAAGCGAGATAGCCGGTAGAAACGGGGCATAAATATAAGAGACGACGAACATAGTGACCGGAGCAGCGATTGTGCCAATCGCAAGGGACCAATAGCTTCTGGTCAACCACGCTGAACCGACCGACAATGCAAGAGCAGTCAGCTTGCCTGTGACCTCCATTATGAGATTGGGCCAAAACTCAAAGGCGATCGAGAATTCAATAATGCGAGGACTGCTGAGACCGCGCGATGCCGGCGCGATGCTGAGCGCACAGATAAGCCAGATCAATCTGTGGTCACTATATAGCTGCGAAAGCGGCCAAGCCGAAATCAGCAGGATTACGGCAAGCCCTGATCCCCTCAGGAGTTGAAGCGTGAAGACGGTATCGTAGTGGGACTTTGTCCGCGTCTGCAACGCGACAAGTGCGTATCCCAACGGCAGTTCCATGATTGCTTCGACAATCATGATAACCGACATCGCGATTGCAACGAGTCCAAAATCTTCCGGCGATAAGAGGCGCGCGAGAACGATCAGTGCTGCAAAATCGATGCAGCGCGTAATCAACCGCGAAGCAATCATAATGGTCGCACCGGCAGCGGTGCGGCCTTTGATATTGTGTGTTTGAGGCTTCAAGGATTTCATTGGTTGTTAGAGCAGCAAACCGCGCTTTTCAAAGTAGGTCGTTGGAATGCGTCGACCCATTGTGAGGACTTGGCGCTTCGCCCCCGGGAAATTCAAGAGCGAAGACCAGCCGAACAAAATACTGCAGCACCCAGATTTTGGTTAATCGGTTTACGGTTAACTCTCATCGAGCGGATGCAGTTTTGTCATAATGCTTTCTGGACCCACGCCTCGTTTGCCCCCATTGCCCAGTCCTGTAAACCAGCGTATCAGAATCTGACCTCGCGAGTTCATCGCGGTTCACAGTCCCTGACTGGTCCGGCCGTTCGGGGGCGATAACGATTTCGAGTTTCCTTCTCGTGTGATATTTTATCTCATGATTCAATCCAGCGTACATCGAGCCAGAGACGGAATAGCCAAGGCAATTGACGCCTCGCCGTCTACAGAAACCCACAGTGACAATTGGGCAGACAGCCGCGTGCGGCCTCGTAAAATATGCCTTTTTGGAATGTTCGGCGGAGGCAATTTCGGCAACGACGCATCGCTCGAATCGTTTTTGCTTTTTTTGCGGGAAGCGCGGCCCGATGCGCATATCTCATGTGTTTGCGTTGATCCTGCTGCAATAGGACAAGCGCATCAGATTGCCACAACGCCAATCAGCGCCCCGGAATTTTCCAATGCCTTCCTGAGGTTCTGCAATAAACTCAGCCTGAGAATGCTTGGAAGGCTGGCGAACTGGCGCCGCGCAATCAAACATGTCCGGCAATTCGACATCGTGATTGTGCCGGGCACATCCACCTTGAACGACTACGGCTCAGGTCCGTGGGGAACATCCTACGGCCTATTCCGCTGGGCCGCAGCTGCGCGACTGTGCGGGGTGAAGTTCTGCTTTGTTGGAACCGGCGCCGGTCCGATCCTGCATCCTGTCAGTCGCTGGATGTTAAGGTCTGCAGCGGCTTGGGCAGGCTTCCGTTCGTTCCGTGACCAGGTATCCAAGGATTTCTTGGCATCACTTGGCATCGATACAAGTAGTGACCAAGTCTACCCAGATCTCGTATTCAAATTACCAACACCGTTGCCAAAGCGGGACGGGACGCAAGAAAAGCTGATAACGATTGGCGTCGGCCTTATGAATTATAATGGCTGGCGCGCAGGCCACAACTCGGGGTCGGACCCTAAGATCTATCGAACCTACATTGAGAGGATCGGACGTTTCGTCAACTCGTTGCTTGACCGCGGCTACCGAGTACGCCTTTTGACCGGCGAAACCGTGGATGCGCGGGCAGTGAGGGATATCGGTCGTATTGCCAAAGCGAGCGGATATGAGCTGATTGACGGCGTCCTGGCCCCTCCAAAGGCCCAACAGCTTATCACGGAGCCAATCAGCTCCCTGCACGATGTAATGCAGCAAATCAGCGACACTGACATCGTTGTCGCCACGCGCTTTCACAACGTCGTTTGCGCATTAAAGCTTGCTCGACCGACGATCTCCATCGGGTATGAGGCAAAGAACGACGCAGTAATGACCGATCTCGGCGTTGGAGAATTCTGCCAATCCGTGGAAAATCTTGACCTCGATCTGCTGGAGATGCACCTCGCCGAACTACTGAAAAACAAAGAGCATTATCGGGCGATCATTCGGCAGAACCTCGATGCCATCCAGTTTCGTGTAAAACAACACGAACAGGAGTTGTTGTCCGAGATCCTTTGAGTTGCGGAAGATCACTTTCCGTCGCCATTATGTTTTTGAGCCGTTCCGGTTAACGAGCCCTCGCTTGGGGCCTGCGGCGGCTACTGGCCTAGAAATTCTCAGAGCGGAACTTGGCTTCATTAATTTCGGGGCCGGTTGGAAGACGCCAGCTTCGCTTCCATTTC